>ENA-ORMN01000069-ORMN01000069.1-human-gut-metagenome-genome-assembly--contig:-NODE-69-length-119260-cov-18.032113_pt1 | contig 119260 bp, 100 predicted proteins | sample MGYA00242102_ERZ508993 | MGnify/ENA primary metagenome ERZ508993 (study PRJEB26280, sample SAMEA2338770) | human gut metagenome | biome: human gut; feature: human-associated habitat; material...
TACTCTTGACAAGAGTAACAGAACCGAGGACGAGCAAGTTTATGAGATTGGAGGTATAACTTATGCAAAGAACGATAAGCGCAATGGTGGGTAAAGGCTCGGTCAATCACAACAGCCGCAAGTTCAAGGCTGAAAATGTTGACGGGATCAGAACGCATTTGAACATTGATTACTGTAACGAGCCGATAAAGAAAATCTACCACGAATTGTTTGATGAAGCGCTAAAAAGATACAATGAAAAGCAGACAAGAGCCGACCGCAGAATAGAAAATTACTATGAAAAAATCAGAAATTCTAAGCAAGAAAAACCGTTTCACGAACTGATTTTGCAGATTGGGGATAAGGAAAATATGAGTGCCGAAAGCGAAAACGGACAACTTGCACGGCAGGTTTTAGATGAGTATTACCGTGGATTTCAAGAGCGAAATCCCAACCTAAAAGTGTTCTCTGCTCATCTGCATATGGACGAGGCAACGCCTCATTTGCATATTGATTTTGTTCCGTTCACAACCGGCAGCAAGCGTGGACTTGATACGAGAGTAAGCCTGAAACAAGCGTTAGCCACACAAGGTTTCAAAGGCGGAACTCGTGGAGACACCGAGTGGAATCAATGGGTAAGTGCAGAAAAATCCGCACTCGCATTCGTTATGGAACGACACGGAATTGAATGGGAACACAAAGGAACGCACGAAAAACATTTGTCTGTTCTTGATTATAAAAAGCAAGAAAGAACAGCAGAACTTGAACAATTAGGTGCTAAAATCGAAGAAAAACAAGCTGAATTTAATGTTTTATCCGAGCGAGTGTTAAACTATGATGATGGTTTGGAAAACTTAAGGAATGTGGAAGAAATGCTCGATAATGCACCCGAATATCAACTTTCCGAGCCGCAAAGTTTTATGTCAGTAAAAGCATATAAAATTAAAATTGCAGAGCCGCTTATTCGAAAATTAAAAGCGTTAGTCAAGACGGCATTAGCTCGTTGCTTTGAGGGTTGGGACAGTTACCATAGATTAAATATCACCAATGGCAACCTATATCGTGAGAACGAAATGTTATCGAAAATCAACAGCAAACTGAAAAGCGAAAACGAGAACTTGCGCTCAGAGGTCAAAGACTACAAGCTTTTGCGTAAAGTTTTCGGGCATAAACAGATTGACGAGTTGCTTGAACAGGCAAGAAATATTAAAGGTCGCAAGCGTGAAAATCCACGCTCAAGATAAATAAATTTTTGGAGGTAAAACAAAATGGCAAACACAATTTTTGAACAAACAGGCGGTACTTATACGCAGGTGGGCGACTATATGTTACCCGATTTATTACCGGCGGAAGAAGAAAAGGAAGCAAATATCGGTATTTGGGGAATGAGGCATAAACGATATTTGAAGCAACACCATAAAGTGTTTTATTACAATTTGCTGACAAGCGGTAAGCTCAATTCATATCTTGCAGATATTGAACAACAGGCGCAACAACTTTTTCTCCGGCTGGTAAAGCAAATGGCAGAGCGTGAGGGTGTGACCGAAAAACTCAAAGCGGATAATCAAATGGCGTGGGTTGCTCGGATGAATGACATCCGCAGCAGAGCCACCGAGGTAGTGAACACTGATTTGATTTACACCTAACCGGTAAACGGCGGCAGGGATTTTGCTCTCTGCCTCCGTTCGATGTTTTTTGCAATGAATTGATTTGCTTAAAAGATATTATAACATTTCACGCTTTTTGGATGCAGCAAGAATATCTAAATGTTGCGAAACATTACCCCATCTTTCTGTTATTTTCTTTTTCAATTCGCCATTTGTTTCAACAAAACCGATTTCTAATAAAATGTAGTACTCTAAAATCTCAATCAATACAGTATTATATATTTGTAATTCTTCTTGAGATAAAATTCTATATTTATCCTTTATGCTTTCATCGTAATGAATATAATAATTTCGGGAATGAGCAATGATTGACGGGAAATTTTTATAATTAATATCGCCAGTATCAAAGTGTATTTTCCATTCAGCAAGTAATAGATCTGCAAGTCTGCTTTCAAGAGTGACAAACTTATTGCTATGCGCTAATAAATAAGCTTTATATTCGTCGGCACGTGTTTCTCCAAAAGAAGACAAAAGGTTATCAACTCGCTGCTTGAATTCATCAATGTCGTTAGTGATAAAACGCGAATGATATGTTTCTAACGCTTGAACCAAATTGAGAAATACTCTTGCTTCAGAACTTTTTTCGACATAAAAAGGCTCTAAAAACAATTCGATTATTGGTGCTAATTTATCGTGCTTTGAAAAATAATTTTCGAACGAATTTTGTTTTATTAATTCTCCTAAATTAATCCATTTCCAACTAAGACTTCGTGAAAATGTTTTCATTTCATCTTCGTTTATATTTTCACCATATACCTCTATATTTCGCTCAATATTACTGTCACCATAATTATCAAATATTTCATGAGAATAAACACTAACAGCTTCAACATTTATTCTTCTTCGAGTTGATATTTCTATTAACCGCTTTAACTTTTCAAATATTTCATTAAAATGGATAAATGTTTGTTCGTCCTCAAAGCTTATTTCAATAACACCGTATTGCTTTAATTCAATCTTTTCAGTCAACAATTCTCTATCAACACATGGCAAAAAAGAACCGTATACCAAATAATTAATGGTAAACTTTTTGTTGCTATATATTTGCTTTTTGACATTTTCCTTTTTACTTCTCACTTCATAGTTTTCACCAATATAATAGGCAGATTCTTCACCCCACTCGATTATATTGGACAGGGTATAATGAGCCTTATAAAAAGTTTGTTCCGCTTGTCCTTTTTCGCCGATACCACAAAGAATATATGAAGCATCAAAAGTAAATACAGTTTTGCTATAAGATATCATATCTTCCATGCTTAATCTTCTCAAGTCAAGCAAAGTGAATTTGAAACCAGAGTCCAATTGTCCACATAAATGTGGCATTTCCAAAGGAACTTCCAAAAAACTTCCTATTCTATTTTTGTTTTTGACATTGATTTTTAATATTATGCCACCTTGTTTTTCGTTGTAATATAAATCACACTGATACTCTTTATCGGCATAATATACTTTACCACTACCTCTATACGGAATTTCCATAATTTTCACCTCAGATTCTATCTCCATATGGTAAAGATTTCATATAATCTTCCATATACGACCAATTTGGCTTACCGGATTTTTCTGGAAGTTTTATGACGGTAGATTTCATACTTTCAAGAACCCATTTTCGCCCGTATGAGTATCTATACTTTTCTTGGCGAAGGACGGCACACACAAATAATGCTATGTATTTATTAAATGCCACTCCATTTTCTTCCCGAAAATATAATACATTCACATCATCCGTTGCCCAAAAAGGTTTGGGCTGATAAAACGCCTCACCAACTGAACCGTTATAACTCAAAGATATAGTATTGCCTGCGTGTATTGCATCCTGCCCTATATAATTGGCTATTCCATTGTTTGAATCGATTGCACCAATATAGGGTGTACTTCCTTCTGTTTGCTCATCTGAAGTTAATCGTTTCCCTTTTTTAATTTCAAAGTAGTCACCTAAACAAAAGTCTTTCCAGGTCTCAACACCAAGTGTATGTGATCTGTACCCCCCCGATTGGCGGTAGCTACAGGTTTGTGATTGAGGGACTTAATATAACGTTCCATATAGCCCCAATCCGGCAGGTTTGATGAGATTGCGGGCAGCATCACAACTTCAGAAAGGTACTTTTCTTCTGTAACTTTTCGGCCATAGGTATACTTGTAACGATTGGCCATTAATATCGTTCTCAAAAACAGATATACTAAGGGCGACTTTGCGTTTTCGTCCTTTAGTATTAGTATTTTAGCTGAATCGCCAACTACACATCCGAACGGCTGGTAAGCAACAAATCCAGCTGAACCTGTCCTTGCCACAGTTAGACATGGTTCTTCAGTATATTTATATCCCATATCAATGCAATAGGCTTTATCTATCTTTCCAATACAGCCATTGTTGTCTTCACCGCTTTGAACAGCCACGAAATCACCGGGATTACATTCAATTTCTTCTTTTGTAATTCCTGCGCCATTATAAAGACAAAAAACATCTGACAGTTTAAAAGGCTTCCAGTTGGAAAAGTCAAGATTCATATACATATCCCTCCTTAACAAGGTAGGCGAGATAATCATTTATTGTTTGCTGGAAATCCCGTTCTGTTAGTTTTGTATAATCTGTTTTCATATATGCTTCACACAGCCACTCATCGTCGCCGCTGACTTTATGTGTGGCAGAAAGACCATCGACAGAACGGCGGTTTCTGTATAGCTCTATCCATTCTTTCTCAATTTCTACCCAACGGCTCTTTCCGGTGGTCGAATCAACCTGCTCTACTCGGCCAAGATTCTTTTTCTTTTTGAAGCCATCATCTTTACAATATGCGAAGAATGTATCAGGGTTGGAAATATCGGTGTGCTTTATTCCAATTTTGAAAACCATACAGCAAGCAGAAGCACTTGCTCCTGGGTAGAATATTTCATTTGGAAGGGTAAATACGGCATCGAGGGTATTTTCCTCAAGGATTTCGCTTTTGAGTCGGGCTATTTCGCCGCTGGTACCGATAGCACAGGCAACGGGAAGTAATACCGCAAGTTTTGCCTGATGATTGATAGAATTTAGAGTATCTGCAATGTATTTAACGAAATACAACCCTTTTGACGGATCCTCTTTCTTATCTCTTGCCCAAGTATCAACATAGCTTTTAGGCAAATGAATACGCTGTCCGTTATAGGGCGGATTCATCAAAATAACATTTGGTTTTGCTTCTTTAATCCAGTCGGCTAATGCAAAGCAACTTCCCTGACGGATATTTGAGTTTCCGTCTGAGTGAATCAACATATTAGTTGTAGCAAGTCCATACACATTTTCATCAAACTCGATACCGAAAATCTGGTGCTTTTTCACTTCTTCCTGCTCAGCAGCAGTAGCGCAGTCATCCAACGCCTGAGTCATTGCTCTTACAAGGAAAGAGCCACTTCCGCAGCAAGGATCGAGTACGACAGAATGCTTATTTACACCCGTTATTTTTGCCATAAAATCTGTAACGTGGTCAGGTGTGAAGGCTTGGTTTTTATCCGACTTGCCAACATATTTGTTAAATGTGACAAAGAACAGATTCAGCAAATCCTGTCCGGAGGTGCTCTTGTCATTGATAAAAGGCAATATGTTATCTTCGATGAACTTTAATATTTCCCTGAAAGCAGCGATGTTAAGCTGTCTGACATACTGGTCTCCGAGGACATTTCTGTTAAGCAGAGCCAGCTTTTCTGCTTTGTTAATATCCGAGTTGAGTAGGTCTTCCAATACCTCTTTGATTCGGGTTCGAATCTGTGCAGCGGTCAGCGAGGGCGTGGAATAGTCGAGACCGTTTTTTAACGCAAGGAGGCACGTTCCAACAAACTGACTACGCAGTTTTTCAGGAATGCTATGGCGATGCAGCATTTCATTGAGTTTATAGGTGTTCTGCATCACCTTTTCCTTATCGTTGATCTTTGATGTATAAAAATCAACATATTCGTCCATTGTACGAAGCGCCGTTTCTTTCGGCATCAGATCACCGTCGGAAATAACGCCGCGCCAAACCTTGACATTATCATTTGCGGTATTTGCAAGTATAGCTATGATTTTATTCCCAGTAAGTGCCTTTTCATATTCCACATAAGCGGATAATTGTTCTTCATCTGCCACTGTAAAATTCTGTTTAGTCTCAATCAGTACGGTAACATTGTCTTTTACGAAACGAATATCCAATTTTTCAAAAGCTCGTCCCGTTTTATTGCGAATAGGATTGAACGTTAAGGACTGTGCCGCAAACGCTTTTGGATAGCTATATTCGTCATTTTCAATATTACTGGTAAGATATTCTCTGCCAACAGTTGCAACCATATCTGCTCTAATCATATCTGTTTCTCCTATCTTCTCCACCTGTCATCAGTGGCAGTCCATTTTTCTTCAAATTCTTTATTTTCAACTGCTGCCATAAACGGCTCTATCAAAAATGCTTTGATAGTTTTCAGCACTGCGTTAAAATCATCGGTTTTAGTATCTATCTTTCTGCAAAATGCTTTCCATTTCTTTTGCATTGCATAGTTTTCAGCAAAAGCCATAACCTGCTCAAATTGTTCTATCGTAAAGGCGTGTCCACGATTTTCAAAAGTCTTTTTAAGTGCTTTTGTCAGCGTTGCACCGTCAAAATCGAACTTATTGGCAAGATAATAAATATCATAATAATCTTTCATTCGGCTTGAAAATTCCATTAAATCGAGAATTGCATCAAGTTTTTCGGCAATTGTCGTTTCCAACGAATATGTATTTACAGTCGGAGAAGCGAAATCGTCAAGCTGTGTAGGAATTTTTCTTTTTTCCTGCTTTGGGACAATTACATCACCAACACCGAAATCAATACTGAAAGGCGTTCTCGTATTCTTGATATGCGCAACGAGTGATGCACCGATACCGGCGTATTTCTTTGCAACAGCAATGGGAGCAACATCTTTTATCTCAAAAGTGATAAAATCGTTTTCGGTCGGTGTTGCAATAATTTCTTCAAGCACAACTCGCAGTTGCTCAGGAGTGTTCGGCATTTGTCGAAGTAAAAAATCAACATCGACTGTAACTCTGCTGTCAAATTCGGTAAGCGAATAGATAAACAATCCGCCTTTGAGAACAAAATTTTCTGCGTATTTTGATTTTTCAAGTCTGCGCAAAAATTCTTCCTGACAAAAGAGTTGTAAGCAAAGTTGATAACTCCTTCCACTTGCCTGCGCCTTATTCTTTAATCGTGTAAGCACAGACGCTGCAATATCAGCCATTCAGCAACACCTCCATCAGTTCGGTAACTTTTTTATACACACGCAATTTTTGGGAATAAGCAGAAAGATTATTCAGATTCTTTTTGTCGTCTTTTACATAAGCGTTAATGGCCTTGTTGAAAATTTCGTTATCTAATCTTGAACGATATTTGAAACAATCACATATTGTTCGCTCACGGTCATATACAGGCAGCTCAACTCCATTGAAGTTGTCGGTGATTTTCCCAAGTTCATACAACTCAGGCTGCATATAATAAGGTTGAATAGCAAGCGAATCGACTTTTAGTTTTGTTCTTGACATTGAACGAGGCACAGCTATTGACCATTTTCGTGGTGCAAAGTCGCTGTAACCATAGTGAAACAACGCAGATTCAACACAAACTATTCCTTTTGGGATGAGTGTTGCAAGCAATTGTTCTTCTGAAGAAACACCTTGTTCGGCAAGCTGATAGTATCCGTGTCGTACACGATTAAGAAAGCCTGCGTTACACAGGTTTACGACATCAACAGCTCTGATTCCGGCAGCAACAAAGTCGGCAGATTTTGCAATGCCATTATTGTCTACAACCACTTCTTTTGCTCGCTCTTTAAGATTCACTCATTCACCCTCTTCCTTAAATAAAATTCACGCACAGCGAATACGTAATTGTGTGCTGATTTTATTATACCTGAGACAACTAAAAAAATCAATTAAATTTTAAGCGCATTTTTTGAAATGTGTGCGTAAAATTAAAATACATCTTGCAAAACAAAAAGAAATCAAGTATAATATGAATTGTAAAACCAATCCGGTTGCGGTTATTCTTTTCTTGCAACCATCGGTTTTATCGCACCTGATAAGAAAATGATAAATTCTCGTCATACAGGTATGATAATATGGATTATCAAAATACTGCGAAGACTACACGATACATTTTATAAACAAAATGCGTTAAGTTTAGCCTTTCGGCAACGAGTGGGAATAGTTCCCTTTGGTTTAGATGTGCTGAAAAAGCCCAGTATTTATGCGGGTTTCGGGACTCGGCACTTTTCGAGTAACCGTTTTTGCAACAGATGAAATAGTAACACTTGGCTTACAACTAGACCTAAAAATCGCATAATTTTTAAGGCTTCTGCCCTGTTAGGGGCGGAAGCCTTTTACATATTCGATAAAAATTCCGTTTTGACATACCGTCAAGGCGGAGAAAAATATATTAAATGAGAGAAATTTTCTTAGCATAAGCATGAAGAAATCATAGAACAACTTGCCTTATATATTTCTTAGTAACATATAAGTTCTCACTTTTCTAAGTAAAAACACAATATTTCGAAGCGGCATAGCTTGCTGTTATCATAGCTGTAGGTCGAGTGTTATCAGTCTCGATAACAAACCGATAACACTGCCGGTATAATCATGATAATTCGGATATCTCAAATAATCAAAAACGCCGCGAACAGTACGCTCTTTCTATGTAAAAGCTTTTTTGCTGCTTGCCGTCCGTTTATTCGGCCGACGCAAACTCCTTAAAATGATTATATAACTGATTGACATTGAGGCTTGCTATATCGACAAGCGAGTATTGCCGTTGCAAATATTTGACGAACTCGCAGCCCAGATAATAGCCCACGTCGCTGTGATTTTTGTAGCTGCACCAATCCCCGAAGAAATCCTGCGTGCTGATATTTTTGTCGACGCGGCGGAGATATTCACGCTTTATTTCGGCTTCGTTTTCCTTGCACCAATCGAGCCAGCCGTTTTGATTTTGATGATAGTATCTGTCATCTTGGCATAAAATATGTTCGCAGACCATGGCAAGTCCCTCTTGATAGAGCTGAGCCAGTGAATTTTCGCCCTCTGACCGAGCCTCGGGATAGAGATTCCCGTAGGTTTTATGCCATATGTGGCCTATTTCATGAAAAATCAGAGCCTGCATGGCGGATTCATCCTGCCAATTCAATTCGATAATTTTTTCTATTCCGAGCAAAACCGCGTCTCTGCCGTCAAGCGCCGTCGCCCAGCCCGCGCCGTTACACAGCCCCAAATAGAGAATAATATCCGTCTCGACGCCGTTTTCAAAAAGCCGCTCTATATTGCTCGCAAGCTTGTCGGTCACGGCGACAAAGGAGTCGTTTGCCGCAATCGCCGCGTCCTTATTGAGCAGCACGTTATTGACTACGGGCAGCACGTCGTTATTGAAATCATATTCCCTCGAATCCCGTTCGCATTTTTCGCCAAGCTCCGGCGAAATCGCGCGGGCGTATACTCTCCATGCATCCCAATCAAAGGCGCTGTTCTTAAAGCAGCCGGGTATTTTATCAAAAGTATTTATTATTCTCATAGCTCTGTTCCTGCGATTCTCTCAAATTATTTTACCTGCTTTGACATATGCATTTCGCCGCTGCGCTCGAAGCCGATGGCGGAGTAGAGCTTTTGCGCGGCAGTGTTATCGCTGCCCGTCAGCAGCTCAAAGCTGTGGAGTGGGTATATTTTTTTGCAGTATTCCTGCGCAAAAATCAGCATTTCGCGTGCGACTCCCCGCCCGCGATACTCGGGGCGGACATAGACCTCCGTTATCTCGGGCATATATTCGTCGTAGCAGAACGATTTTTTCAGCTGAACGCAGACGAAGCCGGCGAGCCGTCCGCCGTCGCCGTCCGCAACGATGACAACCTCGCGCCTGTTTGTAAGAAGCGAGGCGCGAATGCTTTCTTCCGTAGTCTTGCCCTTGCCGTTGAACTCTGCATTGAGGCGCTCAAGCTCTCCCGCATCGCCGACCGATGCCAATCTTATCATCTTATTATCTCTCCCCAGAGTTTTGTTCCCGCATTATAGCATATTTTTTCCAAAATGTAAATGCTCGGAGGAGGTGAAAGGCTACTGATGGGCTGTGAGTATTAGGCGGATAGGAATTTGCAGATATAAGTATCGGCAACGGTCAATCACCGTAATATTGGAAATCATCACAACCTTGCTGAAGCTGATGTTATTCGCCCGCGAAGTTTGCACAATTTTATTGATGTGAAACTTGTAGGGTGCGGCAATTCGACGCACCGATGCCGCGATAGCGGCACAGAATTTCCGCAAAGTTTATTTTATATACCGCCTGATTTTGAAGTCTACATATCTGCAAACAACGAAAAGATTGTTTTTCCCCACAAAATCAAAAACCCGCCCACGGAAAAAACACAGGCAGGATTTTTTGCTTTGAATACCACGTTTAACACGGGTTTATATTATTCTCTTCTTCCAATTTTCACCGTCGCGTTCATAGAAAAATTCGGTCAGCGACGGGTTTTCCATGACATGAACCATGTCGATGAAATCCTGCGAGAGCTTATACTGCGTCAGCTCGTCGCGCTCGATCCAGAATACTCTGCCCTCGGCGGAATTTTTGAGCTCGCCGCTGAAGCGGTCGGCGCGGAAAAACAGCACTATGTACCGCGTGCCGTCGTCGCGGACAAAATCGTTGATTCCGCATACCGTCGGGCGGGAGATATCAAGTCCAGTCTCCTCTTTGACCTCGCGGCGCACGGCGTCGGTGAATGCCTCGCCCGGCTCAACATGACCGCCGGGGAAGGTTACGCCCGGCCAGTCCTTGTTCACTCTGTCCTGCACGAGTATCTTCGTGCCGTCGCAGATCATGCACATCACGGTAAGCTCAGTCTTTTCGGTGGTTCCCATTGTGTTGCCCTCACTTTCTCTCGTCTTCGACGAAGCTGTTTTCTACAGTCATAACGGCGTAGTAATTCTCGCCGATCTCGGTCGATATTTTGTCGCTTATCAGCTCTTTTATCTGCCCTTTCGTGAACGGATATTTGTGCGGCACGACGAGGTCGAAAATGAGGTTGGTGTGCGTAGGACCTTCCACCATTCTGAAGTCGTGCATCGTGAATCTCGGGTCAACTTCCTTTATCAGCTCGCCGACCTTTTCGCGCAGGGCGTTTATATGTTCGTCATCAACGACTATCGGATCCATATGCAGGACAATGTTTATGGCGAATTTCTTCTTTATGTCGCGCTCGATGCGGTCTATGGTGTCGTGGCATGCCATTATGTCACAGTCGGACGGCACTTCGACATGGGCGGAGGCGAACATTCTGCCCGGTCCGTAGTCATGAACCATGAGGTCGTGGACGCCGATAACGCCCTCGTATGAGAGGATGTCGCTCTCGATCTCCTGCACCGTCTCCGGCGAAGCGGGCGCGCCGAGCAGTTCGTTCATCGTGTCCTTGAATATGCCTATTCCGGTCGCGATGATGAACAGGGCTACTACTATTCCCATGTATCCGTCGAGCGGCACAGAGGTAAATTTCGAGAGAATAAGGGCTATCATAGATACAGTCGTCGCCGCGGTGTCGCTGACGCTGTCCATAACGACCGCTCCGACGGCGGTCGAGTTTATCCTTTTGCCGATATTTCTGTTAAAAACCGCCATCCATATTTTGACCCCGATCGAGGCGATGAGCACTATGAGTGCAGTCATGCTGAACTGGAGCGGCTCCGGGTGAAGAATTTTGTCTACCGATGAGCGGATCAGCTCGCCGCCCATGAGCAGTATGATAAACGAGACTATCAGCGCGCAGACATATTCTATCCTGCCGTGGCCGAACGGGTGCTCATCGTCGGCGGGCTTGTTTGCCAGACGGAAGCTGACGAGCGTGACGGCGGACGATCCCGCGTCCGACAGGTTGTTCGCGGCGTCTGCGGTTATTGCGATACTGCCCGTCGCCGAGCCGACAATGAACTTTGCGGCGGTCAGCAGAATGTTGCACAGTATGCCGACGATGCCGCTGAGGGTTCCGTAGCGAGAGCGCACGGCAGGGTCGTCGGTTTTTTCGCTGTCCTTGATAAAGAGTTTTATCAGAAGCTTTGTCATGATAACCTCCGGGGTAATATGCAGGTATGCGGATACAGGCGCCGAAATGATTTCGCGCCGCTCACACGGCAGCGGTGCGTCGAGTCGCCGCACCCTACAATCGCTCGATTACAGCCTTGCGCCGCTTGTATGCAGGAAAAACTCCGCATTTTAATATTCCGCAGGAACGCCGGGCCCCTGCGGAATGATTTTTTGATTCTGTTTTTTTACATTCTCTCCGGTACGCTTATCTTGAGCAGGGTCAGGATGTTCTTGAGAACTTCCTTGACGCACAGGCACAGATATATTCTCGCCGCACTCAAGTCCTTGTCGTCACAGTTGACGCGGCAGGCGTTGTAGAACTTGTGGAAGAGGGTAGCGAGGTCGATGCAGTAGCGTGTGATGCGCGCGGGATCATAGTTTTTGGCGGAGAGAGCGATCTCGTCGGTGAGCGACGCTAAGTGCCTGATTATCTCGCGCTCCTCGGGAGCGGTGAGCAGGTCGAGCTGCTCGGGCGTGCACTCGGGGATGTCACAGCCCTGCTCCTTGAGCTTTCTCAGTATGCTGCAAATTCTCGCGTGGGCGTACTGGCAGTAGTAAACCGGGTTCTGCGAATTCTCGGCGACGGCGAGATCGAGGTCGAACTCCATCTGCGTTGCGGGCTCGCGGAGATTGAAGAAGAAACGCACCGCGTCTATCGGTATCTCTTCGAGCAGGTCGACAAGGGTTATCGCCTTGCCGGTACGCTTGGACATACGCACGACTTCGCCGTTTCTCGTCAGGCGCACGAGCTGCATGAGGATTATATCGAGCTTGTCGCCGTCAAGACCTATCGCGTCGAGTGCGCCCTTCATTCTGGCGACATGACCGTGGTGGTCTGCGCCCCAGACATCTATCGCCCTATCAAACTTTCTGACGGCGAGCTTGTTGCGGTGATATGCGATATCCGCCGCGAAATAGGTCGGGTTTCCGTTTTGACGGATGAGAACATCGTCCTTGAGACCGAGCTTGTCGATCTCCTCCTGCGTTTTGCCCTGGGCGAGCAGGCGCTTTGTCTGAACCTCAATGTTCTTGTACCACAGCGCGCCGTCAAGCTCGTAGGTGAGTCCCTTTTCTTTGAGCAGCTCTATTGTATCGCGAAGCTCCGTGCCGTTGTGCAGGGTGCTCTCCTTGAACCATGTGTCGTATTCTATCCTGTATTTTGAAAGTATCTCGTGCATCGAGTCGATATTCTTCGGCAGCGCGAAATCGACGAGCGCCTTGCGGCGGACTTCCTCGCTCTCGGAGATATATTTGTCGCCGTAGACATCGGCAAATTCCCTGGCGCGCACGGCTATGTCCTCTCCGTGGTAGCTGTCCTCGGGCAGCTCGGGCGCGTCGGCGCCTTTGTATATCTGCTGATAGCGGATATCGAGCGAGAGGGCGAATTTATCGATCTGATTGCCGGCGTCGTTGATATAGAATTCGCGGCTGACATTGTAGCCTGCAAAGTCCATGACCGCCGCGAGGCAGTCGCCCAGGGCGCCGCCGCGGGCGTTGCCCATGTGCATCGGTCCTGTCGGATTGGCGGAGACGAACTCAATATTTACCTTTTCACCCTTGCCGAAATCGGAGCGGCCGTAGTCGCTGCCCTTTTTGCGGATATCCATGAGAATCTCCGAATAGAAGCGGTCGGCGAGACGGAAGTTTATGAATCCGGGACCCGCCGCCTCGCAGGATGAGAATGCGGTGCCCTCGAGGTCAATGTTCTTTGTTATAGCCGCGGCTATCATAGCGGGCGCGCGTCTGAAAGCTCTCGCCCACGCCATGGCGGCGTTTGTGGAGTAGTCGCCGTTCTTTCTGTCCGCCGGGATTTCGACCTTGAAATCCGTGAGCTCGGCTTCGGGCAGCTCACCTGCCGCCATCGCCTTTTTCGCGGCGTCCCTGACAAGCTCGCAGAGCTTATCCTCGACCTGTTTTACAAGCACTGACATAAAATTTATCCATCCTTTCGTGTAACCGCAGTTTCTGCGGGCAAACCGTCATTTTTACTGTCCGCTGACCGTTATCTTCAGCTCGTTCGACGCGGCGAGATCCGCGTTGACATCGATAGTGTAGTTGAGCAGCAGCTCGCCGCCCTCCTCCGTCACGGACGACTCAACCTTTTTGGCGAATATGCCGAGGAGCATATCGCCGAACGGTGTCGCGTAGTGGCAGACGTGACGCCTGCCGCGCTCCATGACCATCTGTGTAGTATATGCACCGTTTCTCGTCATTGTGACGAGTCCGCCGTCCTCTATGAGCAGGGTGGTCACGCAGCCCTCCATCTCGGCGGCAGGCTCTTCATATGAGAGCTCGTAGCCGTTTTCGAGCAGGCGCAGAACGCCCTGCGTGCTCGTCTGCGACGAGTAGCCGTCGTCATGCCCGGAGTGGCTGTCCTCAATGTTTATAAACACCTTTTTTTCCATCGGAAAAGTCCTTTTCTTTCTTGCTCTGAGGCTATGAAAAACCTCGTTCTTTTGATTTTTTATAATACCACAGTTATACGCCTTTCGTCAACCCGTTTTATTTGAAAACGGGCGCATTATTTTTCTGTTAGAGCATTGCAAACGCGCCGATATTATGATATATTATATTAGTATATATAATATATACTCTGTGCAGAGTATTTTTTAAGGAGAACAGTTATGATCGATATCCGTATAGCGATGAACGACATCTACAAGAACCTCGAGCCGACCCTCACGAAGTGCGGCTTCAGAATCACCACTCCCGCAGATATCTCCGACGGTATCCCCGTCTCCGTCACGAGCGGACGCGCCGTTATGGATTTTTCCGGCGACAACAAGGCTCTGCGTATCGAGCACTACGACAACAAGATAGCTCTGCTTTGGGCGCAGAAAGAGGGCGCGAACGAGACCGACTTCGCGAAGATAGCTCACTCTCTGCTCGACGTTGAGACCGCCGACGACAAGGACATCAAGTTTATCTCGGACGAGTATGCCGAGCTTATCGAAGAGAGCTTCGGCAAGAACGGCACAGCCGATAAGAAAAAAGTGAAGCTCCCCACCCCCGTATCGAAAGCTGCGGCAAAGAGCGGCGAGGCGTGCTATGACGCGAACACATTCGCAAACCGTCTGAGCGTTATCTATCCCGAGCTGCGCGACGAATACAGAAAGAATATTGAGGCCTACGGCGAGTTCCTGCCCGAGGATTTCTTCAAGAATCACGCTGCTCCCGTGGTTATCAAGGTCATAAAAGAGAACGACCCGCAGAAGATGAGGAAGCTCTTCAATCTCCTCAACGAGATTTATGACGACGGCACGAACGAGATTCAGAGCATCATAGCCGTCACCGTCCTCGGCGAGCTCAACAACGATCAGGATCTGCTCGCAAACTGCGTCGACTACATGAGCGCGGACATGATCTCTCCCGTTGTCCAGGTCAACAAGTATCTCGCAAAGTCCAAGAGCGCGAGAATGAGGCTCGAAAATCCGCCGAAGTACAAGCCCAAGAAGAAAAAGAAGAAAAAGAATATGTTCTCCACCCTGACGAATCAGTAACTTCGTTTTTATAGCTTTGGAGAAGGAGGATGAAAGCTTTGGATAACAATGAGAACAACGAGATCCTTGAAGAGAACGCCGAGAATCAGGACGAGCTCGTGCTCGACGAAGACATTGAGCTTGACAAGGATATGAACACCAAGGTCACCGAGGAATACGACGCGAGCCAGATTCAGGTTCTTGAGGGACTTGAGGCGGTCCGCAAGCGCCCCGGCATGTACATCGGCTCGACGGGTCCGCGCGGCCTGCACCACCTTGTGTATGAGATAGTCGACAACTCCATAGACGAAGCTCTCGCGGGCTTCTGCACGAATATCGATGTTGAGATACTCCCGGGCAATGTTATCAGCGTCAAGGATAACGGACGCGGTATCCCCGTGGGCATGAACGAAAAGATGGGCATCTCCACCGTGACGGTTGTCCTGACCGTCCTGCACGCCGGCGGTAAGTTCGGCGGCAACGGATACAAAGTCTCCGGCGGTCTGCACGGCGTCGGTTCGTCCGTCGTCAACGCCCTGTCCGAGTGGTTAGAAGTCGAGGTCGCGCAGAACGGCCATGTCTATCAGCAGCGCTTCTCGAACGGCGGTCACCCCGATTATGACCTCAAGGAGATAGGCACATCGTCGGCGACCGGCACGACCATACGCTTCAAGCCCGATCCCGAGATTTTCCGCGAGACCACGGTCTATGATTTCGAGACCCTTGAAAGGCACCTGCGCGAGTCCGCGTTCCTCAATGCGGGACTGTGCATAACCCTTGCGGACAGGCGCGACCCCGATAATATCATCGAGCGCACCTACTGCTACGAGGGCGGACTTTCGAGCTTCGTCGAATATCTGACCACAAGCCGCGGTCAGACTCCCCTGCATGAAAAGCCGATCCATTTCTCCGCCATGCACGGCGACAGAAGCGCGGAGATCGCCATGCAGTATACAGACAGCTACAACGAGACAATGCTCTCGTTTGCAAACAACGTCCACACCGTTGACGGCGGTACTCATGAGACCGGCTTCAAGACCGCTCTGACTCGCGTTTTCAACGACTACGGACGCAAATATTCCATTCTCAAAGACGGCGACAAGAAGCTCTCGGGTGACGATGTCCGCGAGGGACTGACTGCCGTTATCAGCGTCAAACTCACCGAGGCTCAGTTCGAGGGACAGACCAAGGGCAAGCTCGGCAACACCGACATAACCCAGCTCGTCTCGACAACGGTCTATGAGAAGCTGATGACCTATTTTGAAGAGAATCCCGCAGTCGCAAAGGCGATATTCTCGAAGGCTCTCGACGCCTCGCGCGCGAGAGAGGCTGCGAGAAAGGCGCGCGAACTGGCTCGCCGCAAGTCCGTGCTCGATTCAAACTCCCTGCCCGGTAAGCTTGCCGACTGCACCGAGCGCGACGCCGAGCGCACAGAGCTCTATATCGTCGAGGGAGATTCCGCAGGCGGCTCCGCAAAAGAGGGACGCGACAGACGCTTCCAGGCGATTCTTCCCCTCTGGGGCAAGATGCTCAATGTCGAAAAGGCGAGACTCGACAGAGTTATCGGCAACGAGAAGCTCATGCCTATTGTCATCGCCCTCGGCACCGGAATCGGCGACGAGTTTGATATAACAAAGCTTCGCTACAACAAGATAGTTATCATGGCGGATGCCGATGTCGACGGCGCGCATATCAGAACGCTGCTGCTGACTTTCTTCTTCCGCTATATGCGCCCGCTTATCGAGCAGGGTCATGTCTATCTCGCTCAGCCCCCGCTGTTCAAAGTCAGCAAGGGCAAGAAGATAAGATACGCTTTCTCCGACGAGGAGCGCGATCAGTTCATGGCGGAGTTCGGCGGCTCGGGCAGCTGCGATATCCAGAGATACAAAGGTCTCGGCGAGATGGATGCCGAGCAGCTCTGGGAGACTACAATGGACCCCGACTTCCGCACGATGCTGCGCGTCAATGTAGAGGACGCGATGCTCGCGGACGAGACCTTCTCCATTCTTATGGGCGACAAGGTCGAGCCGCGCCGCGAGTTCATCGAAACCAATGCAAAATACGTCCAGAACCTGGATATATAACGGAAAGGAGTAGATCTCTGTGAGCTTTGACGAAGCATATAACGAACAAAAAATAATCAATGTCGAGATCAATAGAGAAGTGCGTAAATCCTTTCTGGATTACTCCATGTCGGTCATCACCTCGCGTGCTCTGCCCGATGTGCGCGACGGCTTGAAGCCCGTCCACAGACGCATACTTTACACCATGTACGAAAACGGCCTCTATCCCGACAAGCCGTACCGCAAATGCGCGGACACGGTCGGTTCGGTGCTCGGCCGCTACCATCCTCACGGCGACGCCTCCGTCTATGACGCCATGGTGCGTTTGGCGCAGGACTTCTCCATGAGATATACGCTCGTTGACGGCCACGGCAACTTCGGTTCCGTCGACGGCGACCCGCCAGCAGCTTACCGTTACACCGAGTCAAAGCTCAAAAAGCTCTCTCTCGAAATGCTGACGGATATCGACAAGGACACGGTCGATTTTATCCCGAACTACGACGACCGACTCAAGGAGCCCACGGTGCTCCCGTCGAGATATCCGAACCTGCTTGTCAATGGCTCCGTCGGTATAGCGGTCGGTATGGCGACAAATATCCCTCCGCACAATCTGCGTGAGGTCGTAGCCGCCATGAACTGCCTGATAGATAACCCCGATGCGACGCTCGAGGAGCTCATGACTCATCTGCCCGGTCCCGATTTCCCGACCCGCGGAATAATCATGGGCAGAGCGGGCATACGCGCCGCCTACGGCACAGGCCGCGGCAAAATTATAGTCCGCGCCCGCGCCGAGATAGTCGAGACAAAGGGCGACCGCCATAAGATAGTTGTCACCGAGATTCCTTACGGCGTCAACAAGGCGAAGCTCATAGAGAGCATGGCGGATCTCGTCAAGGATAAGCGCATCGAGGGTATATCCGATATCCACGACTATTCCTCGCGCTCCGGTATGCACATCGACATCACCTTGAAGCGCGACGCGAATCCGCAGGTAGTTTTGAATCAGCTCTATACCTACACTCAGCTCCAGTCTACCTTCGGCGTGATTATGCTCGCCCTCGTAAACGGCGAGCCGAAGATACTCACCCTTAAGCAGATTCTCCAGCAGTATATCGACTACCAGTGCGAGATAGTCACCCGCCGCACAAGGTACGATCTGAAAAAAGCTCAGGAGCGCGCCCATATACTCGAGGGCTTGCTCACGGCTCTCGATTTCATCGACGAGGTCATAGCCATTCTGCGCGCGTCAAAGAGCATCCCCGAGGGACGCGAGGCGCTCATGAACCGCTTCGGTCTCGATGAGATTCAGGCGCAGGCGATAGTCCAGATGAGACTCGGCCAGCTGACCGGACTCGAGCGCATAAAGGTCGAGGACGAGATGGCTCAGCTCAAGGCGAAGATAGCCGACTTTATAGATATTCTCTCGAACGAGTCGAGAATACTTACTATAGTCCGCGAGGAGACCGGCGCCATCGCCGAGAAGTTCGGCGACGACCGCCGCACCGTCATTGAAAATGTCAGCGGCGAGGTCGATATAGAGGATCTTATCCCCGAGGAGACCTGCGTGTTCACCATGACGAACCTCGGCTATATCAAGCGTATCCCCGCCGACGCATACACGATCCAACACCGCGGCGGCAGAGGCGTCAAGGGCATGACAAGGCGCGAGGAGGATGTGGCAAAGACCATGTTTACCTGCTCGACCCACGATTATGTCATGTTCTTCACCACCCGCGGCAGGACTTACCGTCTCAAGGGCTATGAAGTGCCCGAGGGCTCGAGAAACAGCAAGGGCATGAATATAGTCAACCTTCTGCCCCTTGAAGCGGGCGAGAAGGTGTCAGCGATGATAAGAGTGCCCGAATATGACCCCGATGCGTTCCTGTGCATGGTCACGCGCAAGGGTATCATCAAGCGCACGAGCCTCGACGCTTACCGCAACGTCCGCAAGAACGGCGTTATCGCGATAAATCTCGACGATGACGACGAGCTCGCATGGGTGCGCCTGACCTCCGGCAACGACGACCTGCTCATAGCCACGCGCAAGGGCATGGGCATCCGCTTCAATGAAAACGACGCGAGACCGCTCGGCAGAACGGCGCGCGGCGTCAAGGCGATCGAGCTGCGCGAGGGCGACGAGGTCGTCGGCATGGAAGTGCTCGACGATGCAAAGGCTGTCCTCACAGTCAGTACCACCGGCTACGGCAGACGCAGCGAACCTTCGGATTACAGACTCCAGTCGAGAGGCGGCAAGGGTACGATAAACTACCGCACCGAGACCTACGGCGACGTTGCCGCGATAGCGGTCGTTGACGAGAGCGAGGATGTTATCTTCATTTCGTCCGACGGCATTATAATCCGCATCCCTGTCTCACAGATAAGCACATTTGCAAGACCCTCCAAGGGCGTCAGAGTCATGCGTGTGTCCGAGGGCGAGCAGTTGGTTACCGTCGCCTGCACTCCGAGCGAGGAAGATCAGGAAAAGCCGGAAGAAACCGCGGCTGGGGAAGTGTCACCTGCCGAAGACAGCGAAAATTCCGAAACAGAGGAATAATCGGTCGGGTTTTTATTAAAATTTTGTAAGAAGTTACAAATAACTCTTGTCATAACCCGGTTTCTCTGATATGATATTAACATGACCAGCGAAGTCAACAACTCGGAAAAGGGGGATACACAATGAACATCGCTCTCATGGCTCACGACTCAAAAAAAGAACTTATGACCCAGTTCTGTATAGCTTATTGCGGTATCCTGAGCCGCCATTCCCTGTGCGCGACCGGCACTACGGGCAAGCTCGTAGCCGAGGCAACGGGACTTGAGATTCAGCGCTTCCTCAGCGGAAGTCAGGGCGGCGACCAGCAGATAGCTTCCAGAATAGCCTGCAACGAGATCGATCTTCTGCTCATGTTCAGAGATCCGCTCACACCCAAGCCGCACGAGCCCAACGAAGCAAATCTTCTCAGACTCTGCGACGTGCACAACATCCCCGTTGCCACCAATATAGCCACCGCCGAGGCTCTTATTCACAGCCTTGCGCGCGGCGACCTTGATTGGCGCGATATAGTCAACCCGAAATAAGCTTTGACCCGCCCCGGCGGTATTTCCCGCCGGGCGGATTTTTCCGGAGCTTTTTCGCTCATCCCGCCAACGGCGGGATTTAATGTTTTTATGGAAGGAACGAAAACATGGCTCTTTTTACGAAAGCTGTCAAGGGCACTCAGGATGTGCTGCCCGCGGCGAGCTATAAAAACCGCTTTCTTGAAAATACCCTGCTCGATATAGCCTCGCGTTTCGGCTTCAAGGAGATTCGCACTCCCGTGTTCGAGCATACGGAGCTGTTTGCTCGCGGCGTCGGCGACACCACCGATGTCGTGCAGAAGGAGATGTACACTTTTCTCGACAAGGGCGGACGTTCTATAACGCTCCGACCCGAGGGCACTGCGGGCGCTGCGCGCGCATTCCTGGAGCACGGACTTTTCAACGAGCCCCTGCCGCAGAAGACCTGCTATATAACCTCGTGCTATCGCTACGAGAAGCCGCAGTCCGGCAGATACAGGGAGTTCCACCAGTTCGGCGTTGAGGTCTTCGGCACCCCGGCTCCCGCCGCCGATGCCGAGATAATCTCCCTCGCCGCCGAAATATTCGCTTTCCTCGGAATCGAGGACTTGACGCTCGAGATAAACTCGATCGGCTGCCCGACCTGCCGCGCCGAGTATCACAAGGCGCTCAAGGCATATTTTGAGCAGTATAAAGACGAGCTGTGCGGCACCTGCCTCGACAGGCTCGAGCGCAACCCTATGCGTATTCTCGACTGCAAGAGCCCCGTCTGCTCGAAGATAGCCGAGGGCGCGCCCGTTATGCTCGACTATCTCTGCGACGAGTGCCGCGAGCATTTCGAGAAAGTCAAGAGCTATCTTGATGCGCTGATGATAGACTATGTTGTCAACCCGCACATCGTGCGCGGACTTGATTACTATACAAAGACCGTTTTCGAATTCGTCTCGCACAACGACAAGACCGACGGACTTGTCTGCGGCGGCGGCGGACGCTATGACGGACTCATTGAAGAGCTCGGCGGTCAGCACACCCCGTCGCTCGGCTTCGCAATGGGACTCGAGCGCCTGCTCAGCGTTATCGAGGCGCAGGGCATTGAGCTGCCCGGCGACCAGAAGTGCGATATCTATATCGGCTCAATCGGCGACGCCGCTTCGCTCGTTGCGGCGAAGCTCTGCACGGATCTCCGCTCGGACGGAGTCAGCGCGCAGTTTGACGTCGCGGGACGCTCGGTCAAGGCTCAGATGAAATACGCCGACAAACTGGGCGCACGCTTCACCTGCGTTATCGGCGACGACGATATCGCCAAGGGCGAAGTCCTCGTCAAGAACATGGAAAACGGCGAAAAGACCGCTTTCTCAATCGAAAACTTCAGCGATGAATTCTCGTCGGCTCTCGTTCAGGCTGCGGCAAACGCCTTTGCGGACAGCATCAACGACGGAGATCTCAACGCTGCCGATATATCAAATCTCTTTGGAGGGCTCAGATAATGGAGAGAACTTACATTGCGGACATCAAAAATAATCTCGGCAAACCCGTGCTCGTTCAGGGCTTTGTCGAGAACCTGCGCGACAGCAAGTATATGGCTTTCATCGTGCTCAAGGATATCACCGGAAAAATCCAGATAACCGTTGAGAAAGAGAAGCTGCCGGAGCTCTGCCCCGTGATAGCGACTCTGACTCAGGATTCCGTTATATCCGTCGTCGGAACCGCCGTCGAGAACGATTTCGTCAAGATGGGCGGCGTTGAGATAATCCCCGAGTCGATAACCGCGGAATCGATAGCCGACGCGCTGCCGATAGTGCGCAAGGAGATCCCTGCGACCAAGAAGCGCCCCGGCGTCGAGCGCTCGAGCATAGACCAGCGAATAGACTACCGCTGGATCGACCTTCGCACCGACGAAAATCAGCTCATGTTCAAGGTTCAGACCGCCATGGTCAACGCCATGCGTCAGTTTCTTATAGACCGTAATTTTATCGAGATACACACCCCCAAGCTCATCGGCGCGGCGAGCGAGAGCGGCGCGGAGGTTTTTGAGGTCAAGTATTTTGACCGCCTCGCCTATCTTGCGCAGAGCCCGCAGTTCTATAAGCAGATGGCCATGGCGAGCGGCTTTGAGCGTATATTCGAGGTAGGCCCCGTTTTCAGAGCCGAGAAGTCCTACACAAATAAGCACACCACCGAGTTCTCCGGCTTTGACCTTGAGTTTAGCTACATCACCTCCTTCAAGGATGTCATGAAGATGGAGGAGGAGCTGCTGACCTATATGCTTAAAGCGGTCAAGGAGAAGTACGGCGAGGAGATAGAGGAGCTGTTCGGCAAGAAGGTTATCGTTCCGACAACCCCGTTCCCCGTCATAAAGCTCGCCGACCTCTATGACGAGCTCGAAAAGGAGTTCGGCTACACCGTGCCCGACAGCGAAAAGGGCGACCTCACGACCGACGCCGAGCGCCTGAGCTACGATTGGGTCATGAAGAAGTACGGCCATGAGTTCCTGTTCATTACCGACTACAGCGCAGAGAAGCGCGCGTTCTACCATATGCGCGACGAGAACGGCGTGCCGCAGGGCTATGACCTCATCTGGCGCGGCGTCGAGATAACCACCGGCGCGCAGCGCGAGCACAGATACGATGTGCTCAAGAGCCAGGCGCAGGAGAAGGGTCTCGAGAAGGATGTTGAATTCTATCTCGAATTCTTCAAATACGGCTGCCCGCCCCATGGCGGCTTCGGTATCGGCATCGACCGCCTGACGATGCTCATGCTCGGACTGCACATCAAGGAAGCGATGTTCCTCTTCAGAGGCCCGAACAGACTCACCCCGTAACGGAAAAAGAGAAATCCCGTCGAGTTTTTCGGCGGGATAATTTTATGCTTGTGCCAAAAGAAAAGGTAAAAATTTTATGCATTCCGACCGTTCAAACGGATATATAGACGAAAGACAAAGACGGGAAGTGAAATTGATGACAGGTAGGCAGTTGGATCTGTGTATTTGCGAAATCGCCGCGGGAGACAGAGACGCTCTGAGCCGATTATATCTTGACATGAAAGATCCGATCTTTCGGTTTGCGCTGTCGTTGGTTCGCAGCAGGCAGCTCGCGGAGGATATAGAAGCGGAGACATTTCTTAATATTATGCAGTCTGCCTGCGGCTACAAGCCCGGCACAAATGCGAGGGCGTGGATTTTCGCCATAGCGCGCAACTGCTGCATGGACTGCATGAAGGAAAACGCAAGGCTTTTGACGGTAGACAGCGAGAGCCTTGATTTGCTGCCCGGTGACACGGAGGGTTTTGAGCAGACCGAAAACGCGATGCTTGCGCTGGAAGCCTTGAAAACGCTGAGCGAAACAGAGAGGCAGATAGTATCGCTGTATCTGTATTCCGGCCTGAAGCAGACGGAGATCGCCAAGGTTTTGAACCTCCCCTATTTGTCTGTCCGTTCAAAATACGGCTACGCTCTCACTAAGCTGAGGCGTTATTTCGACCGAAAAGGAGTGCATACGGATGAGGCGTAAATCAACAGAAAAATTCATGAGAGACGCAATGAGTTTTAAAGCCCCGGAGGAGGTCTGGGATAAAATCAAGGATAAGCCGATTCAAAGTGTTCGGGAAAGCAAAGCCAAGGGTCATCCGAAAAAGGTTTGGTATGCCGCGGCGGCGTGCATTGCGGCTTGCACGGTTCTCATATCCGTTTTAGCAGTCGGCAAAAGCCTGGGACTTCCCGCTTCCGATTCGACTTTGAATACCGAAAACGGCACGGAGCGAGGTGGTCAAATCGCGACGGACAGAGCGGGAGAGCCCGAAAAGAAAGTGCCAGGCGAGACTGTTTCGCAGACGGCGGAGAAAACGACAGCGGCCGTTTCCCACGGCGGCAGCGTGGCGGGTGTTTGCATCCCGACATATAAGGTCTGGAATCACAGACTTTACGGGTATGCGGGCGACAACCTCGCGCTGACGGATTCCGATTTAGGTCCGCTGCACCGCGAAAAAATAAACGGCACGGAAATCGCCGTCTATTCGCTGAAAAATATCCCCATGGAACAGAGCATAGGGGACAAGAAAAACGGTATTGTCCTGCGCTATGACTGCATATTGGACGGCATTTTTGAGCTTCGCGGAAAAAAATACGGGATAGTGAGCGAAACGGCTTATATCTGTCCCGTCCCCGAAAAGGGCGAGTATTTAGGCGAAGTCAACGGTGTGAAGTGCTATGAATTTAAAGGAAAAGCAGACGCGATACTCGTTGACCTCGGGAAATATGTATCTCCCTCCGACGGGAGCATATACGAGAGCCTGTATGTTGCGGAGCTTATAGGATAAAAGAGCATAACAAAAAGCGGGCGGCATAATTTCGGTTATGCCGCTCGCTTTAATTTTATATTGTTATTTTATCCCGTTGATGAACGAGAAGATCGCATCTATCCGCGCAAGGATATCGCGTATATCATGTGCTATGCGGATAGCGGTGATGATATAAGCGGGGGTGAGATCGATCTTCGTGACGCCAGAATAGCTGCGGGTGACGGTGAAGCCGAAGTCGCGGGTCGCGTCCTTGCCGGTGACGGTCATGCGCTTGTAGGCAACGGTTATCTTGTCGTAGCTCTCGGTCGCGGGAACCTTTCCGGTGAAGGCTATCTCGGCGCTCTCGCCTGCTTCAAGAACTATCGGATAGGGCAGGGCGAAGTTCAGCGTGCCGTTCTCCGAGGTTATCGAAGAGATCTTTATCTTGTCCTTCTTCGACAGGTTCTTGACCATGACGGAGTTGCAGGAGAAGAGGTGCTTCGAGAGAGTCGGCAGGAACGAGGAGTTCGTGCTCTTGAAGAGAACGACTACATCGCTCGTCGGAGAGAGGCTCTCCATGAACTGGGGATATTCGATGTGCGAATATGCGTCCTTGATGTTGTCGGTGAGCAGGAGATCCATGAGCAGGAAGTAGGTGCGGGGATCCCACTCCGCCTGACCGTGGTAGTGGCGGTTGACTACCCATGTGCGCTCGGGCATATAGCCGGTCGAGAGGTCAACCGTTCTGTCGGGCGAGATGTTGTTCTTGCCCGTCTTGACTGCCTGCTTGTAGTCGACGGGGAACGTCTCGCCGAAGGGCGCGCAGACGGCGCCGCAGGAATACTTCATGTTGACTATGCCGTCGCTGTTGTCAACGGTGCCCGATGCAAGCGGCACGCCGGAGCAAGCCTTTATCGAAACGCTGACGCCCTTCTTCTGCTGAGCATAGAGGGTCTCGGAGATGTGGGACATGAAGCCGTTTCTGACTTTCTCGACTTTTTCAATGAGCTTTGCATTCTTGACGGAGTCGAGGCGCACGGACTTGATATATTCGTAATTCTCCGGGTCGCACATCTCCCAGAATGCGGGGATGTTTATGACGCTCGGGAGAACCATGCTCTTGAGACCGTAGTCGGCGATGTTGTTCGCGCCGTCGGCAGGGATGATGTCCATGACGAACGAGAAGTCGGTCTCGGTGTGCAGGATAGCTCTGAGAATATCGAGGGTGGTGTCGAAGTTCAATGCAAGGGGCTTGTCGGTATAGAGGTCGGAGACAAGGTTGCTGCCCGCGAGAAGCGGAGTGTCGAACACCGCGCGGTCAATGTAGTTGTCGTCGGGATATTCGTACATATACACGCCCAGCAGCAGGCTGCCCTGGCTGATGCTGTATACGCTGACCTTGTCGTGCCCGGTGAGGGCGCAGACCTCTGCGAGATAATCGTGGAGCTGAGCCGCAACATCCGCGTGGCTGAGTCTCCAGTCATAGAGGAAGTTGAAAACATGGTCGTCGCCTATCTTGTCGCCGATGACCTCCATGTCGAGGAACTCGGAGCCTGTGTAGGGGACGAGGTCGAGCTGGTCGTTCTTCGTGAACGCCTCAAGGCTCGTGTTTTTAGCGTCGCTGAGTATCGGCACGATGTCGTAATAGGAAGTGCCGTCGTCGTTCATTCTCAGCGGCTCGACAATAGAAGTTATTATCTCGCGCATCGGCTTTTCTATGCCGTCGGTGCCCTTCTGGGCGATGAGCTCGATTATGCCCGTGATGAGGTCGGGGGCATTGACTCCGAGGAGCTTGAGAATCTCTTTGGTGTCGGGCGGGAAAACGCGCTTCAATGAGCCGTCCTCCTGCTTCTCCGAGAGAATCGTCGCGCCGAATCCGGAGATCATGACAACGGGCGAATGGCCGCAGGTGCACTTGGTGGCGGCCGCCGCGGTCGAAGCGAATACCGAGCAGAGCATCACTGCGGCGATGGCAATGCAGAGTATCCGCTTGAACGGATTTTTCTTCATTTTTGTATTCTCCTTTCGCAAGCACATATGTGCAACAGGAAAATTATACATTATTTTTACAAAATTGTAAATAATCTGTTTATACCTTTTTTCGACACAATGGTACCCTGTAACGCCTATGGACAAAATTGAGCGAAGTGTGATATAATGAGTATGGAAGAAAAGCGGCAAAACAGAAAGGATGGTAATCACCAATGAAAAAGACTCTCAGGCTGACAGCTCTCGTTATGGCTGTCGCGATAATCGTCTGCGCCTTTGCGGGCTGCGGAGCGAAGATTGACAAGCTCATCGTCGGCAAGTGGAGCGACTCGCAGAACAACGCGACTATCGAGTTCAAAGAGGACGGCACTTTCCAGTATGATTCGAGCAACCTCAATATCCTCGGCATTTCCGTCGGCACTTCGGTCTCCGGTACATACAAGGTCGACACCGAGGCTGACCCCGCGACCGTGACTATAGTCCCCGAGATAGCTATCGCAGGCTTCAAGGCGGGCACGGAGATAACATTCACCGCGTCGTATAATAAAGACAACAAGGTGCTCACGCTCAATAACGACAGCTGGGGCACTCTGAACCTCACCGAAGTCGAAGCATAAAGCTGAAAACAAAACGGGACTGCCGGGTAACGGCAGTCCTTTGCTGTTTATATGAACTTCCGCAAAACGGAAGTTTTATTTTTTATATCAGCCTTTTGAGCGCTTCCGTGACTGCTGCCGCCGGGGCTTTGCCGCCGAGCGCGCGCATACACTGCCCGATAAGATACTGAAACGCCTGCGTCTTGCCGTCTCTGTACTGCGAGACGCTCTTTTCGTTTTCGGCGATAACGCGTTTGACCGCTTTCTCTATCGCCGCCGCGTCGGTCATCAGAGAAAGCCCGTTTTTTCGGACATATTCCGCCGGGTCGGCGTTTTCGGTTACTATTTTTGCAAAGACTTTTTTCGCCGTGCCGCGGTTTATCTCCCCTGATGAGAGCATATTTATGAGCCTGCCCAACGAGTCGGGGCTGAATTTCGCGTCTTCAATGCTCATTCCTGCGCCGCGAAGTATGGCTGGGAGCTCAACATTTATCCACGATGCGGCGTCCTTTGCGCTCTTGCAGAGCATAACCGTGCGGTCGAAGAGCTCCGCCGTGAATGGCGAGGACATCAGTGTGTCAATGTCCGCTCTGCCGAGATTATATTCTTCGCTCCAGCGGCGGCGCTTCGCCTGCGGAAGTTCGGGCATCTGATTTTTGATTTTCTCAATGTCGGGGGTTGAAACAACCACCGGCGGAATGTCCGGCTCGGGAAAATATTTGTAGTCGCTCGTGTCCTCTTTCGAGCGCATAGCATAGCTCATACCTGCGCCGTCGTCCCAGCGCCGGGTCTCCTGAATAATATTTTCACCGTTTTCAATCAGCGAGATTTGCCGCGCGCTCTCGCTTTTTATCGCGCGCTCGGCGGCTCTGAATGAGTTCAGATTTTTCATCTCCGTGCGCGTTCCGAGTTCTGTCTGACCCTCCGGGCGGACGGAGAGATTTATATCCGCTCTCAGCGAGCCCTCCTGCATCCGACAGTCCGAAACGCCGGAAAAGCGCATCAGCTCGCGCAGCTTTTCGAGATATTCGACTGCCTCCTCGGCGCTTCTCATATCCGGCTCGCTGACTATCTCAAGCAGCGGAACTCCGCATCGGTTGCAGTCGATGAGTGTGCGGTTGTCGTCGGGGGAGTGCATGAGCTTCCCCGCGTCCTCCTCCATGTGCATCTCTTTTATGCGTATAATTTTGCCGCTGTCGAGCGTGACCGAGCCGTTTCGGCACAGCGGCAGATATAACTGGGATATCTGATAAGCCTTCGGCAGGTCGGGGTAAAAATAATTTTTGCGGTCGAAGCAGCTTATCGGTGTTATCTCGCAGCCCGCCGCGAGACCCGCGCGGACGGAAAGCTCAACGGCTTTTTTGTTCAGCGTCGGCAGAGTGCCGGGCAGTCCGAGACATACCGGGCAGACATGCGTGTTCGGCTCGCCGCCGAACTCAGTCGGGCAGGAGCAGAATATCTTTGTCTCAGTCAGCAGCTCTATGTGGACCTCGAGCCCGATAACAGTTTCGTATCTCATTTGAAAGCCTCCCATAGTACCTTGTAATGCCTAAAACTTTACAAGCATTGCGCCGTCCGACTGCGTTTAGCTGTGTCTTCAAACTTGTTCAACACGATCATACTCTGTAAATTTTTAAATGTTACAGGGTCAGACATCTTGCCGCGCCCAAAAGATTCTCGTCCGCGGACGGCGCCGCCATGAGCTGAAGGGCGGCTGTTTTTCCGCACGGCACGCTTATCGCCGGGAGCCCCGCGAGGTTCGCCGGGACGGTGTATGCGTCGCCGATATAAGTTTTCAGCGGGTCGTCAAGGCTCTCGCCGAGCTTCGGCGCAGTTGACGGATAAACAGCGCCCGCGATGAAATCATATTTTTTGAAAGCGTCCGAAAGCGCGTCGCGTATAACCCTGCGCGCTCTCAGCGCCTTGTTGTAATATGCGTCGTAGTATCCCGCGCTGAGCACGAAATTACCGAGCATTATCCTGCGCCTGACCTCGCGCTCGAAGCCCTCGGAGCGGCTTTTGATATACATTTTTGTCAGGTCGTCTGAATTTTGTGCGCGCCGTCCGAAGCGAACCCCGTCATACCGCGCAAGATTCGAGCTTGCCTGCGCGCAGGCGATTATATAATAGGCGGGCACGGCAAATTTGAGCGGCGGAAGCGAGAAATATTCAACCCTCGCGCCGAGCGATTCAGCTTTTTTGAGCGCATTATTCACAGCACTGCGTATATCTTCGCCGCAATTATCAATAAATTCATTCGGCACGCCTATAATTTTGCCGCAGAGCGAATAGGACTCGACAAAATCCGAACATACGGGAGCAGTATCCTCTGTTGTAGAATCACCGCAGTCGCGCCCGGATATTATCGCCGCGAGAGCCGTGCAGTCGGAGGCATTTCTTGCTATCGCGCCTATCTGGTCAAATGACGAGGCATAGGCGACAAGCCCGTTTCGGGAGACGGTGCCGTAGGTCGGCTTGAAGCCGAAAACTCCGCAGAACGCCGCGGGCTGTCTGACCGAGCCGCCCGTGTCTGAGCCGAGCGCGAGCGGGACTATCCCCGCCGCGACTGCCGCCGCGGCACCCGAGGAAGAACCGCCGGGCACGCGCGTTTTGTCAACGGGATTGAGCACCGCGCCGTAATACGAAGTCTCGCCCGTCGAGCCCATGGCGAACTCGTCCATGTTGAGCTTGCCGACGATAATAAGCCCCGCTTCTTCGAGCTTTTCTACCGCCGCCGCACTTACGGGCGGCACATAATTTTCGAGCATCCGCGACCCGCAGGTCATTTTGACATTTTCTACTGCGATGTTGTCCTTTATGCCTATCGGCACGCCCGCGAGCGGCGAGATATATTCGCCTGCATCGATGCGTTTTTGTATCTCCGAGCCTTTGCTATATGCGCGCTCGCGGCAGAGCGTGATGAAGCAGTTGAGTTCTTTATTCTGCTTCTCGGATTCATATACGGCGTCTAAGACTTCGACGATTTTTATCTCGCCGCATCTGATTTTTTCTGCCAGAACGAGGGCGGAATCTTTAATAATATCTCTCATAGCGCACCTCATTCCACTGTTTTCGGGACGCAGAAGCAGCCGCCCGCCGTTTCTGCGGCATTCGACAGAGCCTCTTCTACGCCGAGCGTCTCGCCCGTCTCATCCTCGCGCAGGACATTCACCGTGTCTGATAAATTGGTCAGCGGCTCAACGCCGTCGGTATCGAGCGCCGACAGCGTGTCCATATATGATATTATCTTTTCAAAATCTCTGCGGCAATCCTCGCGCTCGTCGGTGTCAAGCTCAATATGCGCGAGCGATTCGAGATGCGATATGAGTTCGTCGGATATTTCCATCTGCTGACCTCCGTAAGCTTTCTATTATAAATTATATCAGAAAAAGGCAAAATTTTCATTAGTTTCAGGCTCATAAAAACGCGAACCGGGGGAAAGAATATAAAACGGATTTGAAAAAATCCTAATTTTCCCGCGAAGGGATCTATGGAGTGTGCTCTCAATGGAAAACCGCAATCAGCAGAACAAGCAGGGTCAGAACCAGCAGAATCAGCAGCAGAACAACAAGCAGCAGAATCAGCAGGAGAACAAAGCCCAGAACAAGCGCAATAAGCTCAACGAGGAATAAACCTCACCCGCCGCGCGGCGGGTACATATCCGAAGCCTCTGTATTCTTTTGCAGGGGCTTTTTGTTATTGCAACTGCGGACTTTTTATGATAGAATACTCCTGTATAAGGCTCATATAAAAATGAAAGGAATGAATTTCAGTGGGAAAGAAAAGTTCATCTGAAAAGCTTGTTATAGCAGCCGCTTCCGCAGGTGCAGCAGTCGGCGCGGCGTATCTTGCTGTCGGCAACGCGATTTTCAACAAGACCATGAGCAAAAAGTCCATCGCCAAAAAAATGGACGAGAAAAAGAACGAGTATGACGGCATCACAAAAGAAGGTATGGAGTGGTTCGATTCCGCGAGTCCCGCAAAGGTGAAGATAGTCACTCCCCGCGGCGGATATGTCCACGGCGAGATAATCCTTGCAGACGAGCCGAGCGATGTCTGGGTGATAGTCATTCACGGCTACACCGGCTCGCCCAGAAGAATGGGTTCGTTCGGCAAGAGGTTCCATGAGATGGGCTATAACTGCCTGTTCCCGTATCTCTGCGGCCACGGCGCGAGCGAGTCGAACTATGTCACCATGGGCTGGAACGACAGAATCGACATCAAGGCGTGGATCGACTACATAATCAACGAGAATGCGAACGCGAAGATAGTGCTCTTCGGTCTCTCGATGGGCGCGGCTACAGTCATGATGACCACCGGCGAGCCGCTCGAATCGAATGTCGTCTGCGCTATTGAGGATTGCGGATATACATCCGTCTGGGACGAGTGCAGAGCCAACATGAAGGACGTTTACGGTCTGCCGGCCTTCCCGTTCCTCTCCGCCGCAAGAAGCGCAACGATGCTGCGCGCGGGCTATGATATGAAGAAAGCTTCGTGCATCGAGCAGGTCTCGCGCTCCGTCACGCCGACCCTGTTCATCCATGGCGACAAGGACGACTTTGTCCCGTTCTGGATGCAGGAGCGCGTCTACCGCGCCGCCGCGTGCGACAAAGAGAAGCTGGTTATCCCCGGCGCACCGCACGCAGAGGCCTCGATCGTCGACCCCGAAAAATATTGGTCAACAGTTGATAAGTTTATCAAGAAGTATCTTTGATAATAATTAAAAATGAACCCCGTTGATTTGACGGGGAGTGAAAAAATCCTACCCATCTCGGGTAGGATTTTTTGTGTCGGTTGTTTTGAATGGAGACGGGTGTATGAATCGGAAAATATCGCCATCAGCAGCTCTCATACGCCTCGCGGATAAGATCTATTTCGCCCTTGAATAGAGCGTTGTCGCTTTCAATATTGTATTTTCTGTAGTCCCATTCGGGAGGCTCGAAGCGCGGCGAGAGATCATATTTTGAATAGCGAATGCCCGAGCTTTCGCCTGCATCGATTCTTTTTATTACTTCAAGCAAATCCTCTGCGCTTCGCTGTCCGAAAAGGCGCTCTCATAGGCGTACATTGTTTTTTTCGTCCTGCAATATTCTGCACAGATTGAAATAATCATTCCGATTGAATTTTCTCAGCACGAACCTGTCGGTCTGAGCAAAAATTTCTTTATTCATCTGCATTTTTCATGTTCCTGCGGACATGCTCTTTTATCGCCGAAAACGATTCGTCGCTGATGTCGTGCTCCATCTTGCACGCATCTTCCGCGGCGGTCTTTTCATCAACGCCGAGACGGACGAGAAATTTCGAGAGCAGAGTGTGGCGCTCGTATATTTTCTTAGCTACATCGAGCCCCGATTCGGTGAGGGTCAGATACCCTTCCTTGTCCATGAGAAGATAGCCGCCCTGTTTGAGAAGCCCCACGGCGCGGCTGACGCTCGGCTTTGAAAAGCCCATATATTCCGCGACATCGAGCGAGCGCACAACGCCGTTTTTTGAAAGCACATATATAGTTTCGAGATACATTTCGCCCGATTCCTGAAGGTGCATATCTGTTCCTCCCTTTTAGGTGTGTATATTGTTATGTATTAAAGGTATGATATCACTTCACTTAGGAAAAATCAAGGGCGGGAGAATATGTTTGAAATGTCCAAAGCAGGCGGTTAGCATAAGCTAATTGTTTGTGGATGTCGCCGAAATTGTGTTTTGCGGCAAAAAATTGAAAAAACTCTATTGACAGGGAAGAACAATAGGAGTACCATATATCACGGTTAGCTGGTGCTAATCAATTTTAAAGCCCCAAGGTTAGCGTATGCTAATCCCGGAAATACAAAAGAGGAAGAGGGACTCAATATGATGCCTTTGATGCTCGCGCAGGTCGGCGAAGAGAATATCATCAAGAAGATAGGCGGCAGCCCGGAAGTAAAACAGCATCTAGAAAATCTCGGATTTGTCGTCGGCGGCACTGTAAAGGTAGTCAACGCCCTGGGCGGAAATGTTATAGTCAACGTCAAGGAGTCGCGCGTTGCCATCAGCGAAGAGATGGCGAAGAAAATCATGATATGACGGCGCTGCGGCGCAGTACATATAGTGTTGTGCCCAATAGGTACAAACCGCCCGATAAACGGCTGATTTCGGATGCAGAGCAGTTTTGAAGTAAACTTCAAAACCGATTTGTCCCCATTGGTCACAACACCACCAAGAGAAAAAGCACAAAAGGAGGATATAAGCAATGAAAACTCTCAGGCAGGCTAAGATCGGCGAAACGGTCAAGGTAGTCAAGCTCCACGGAGAGGGCGCAACAAAGCGCCGCATCATGGACATGGGACTGACCAAGGGCGTGGAGGTCTATATCCGTAAGGTCGCGCCTCTCGGCGATCCGGTCGAGATCACGGTGCGCGGCTATGAGCTCTCGCTCAGAAAGGCCGACGCGGACATGATCGAGGTCGAATAAGACCCCGCGCAGAAAAGCTGATATAATTTCAAGAAAGAGAGGCTATCAAAATGGATTTACGCATTGCTCTTGCGGGTAACCCCAACAGCGGTAAAACCACATTGTTCAACGCTCTCACCGGTTCGAACCAGTTCGTCGGTAACTGGCCGGGCGTTACGGTTGAGAAAAAAGAAGGAAAACTCAAAAAGCATGACGGCGTTATCATCACCGACCTTCCCGGTATCTATTCGCTCTCGCCCTACACCCTTGAGGAAGTTGTCGCGAGAAACTATCTTATCGATGAGCGCCCGGACGCTATACTTAACATAATCGACGGTACGAACCTCGAAAGAAACCTCTATCTCACTACCCAGCTGACCGAGCTCGGCATCCCCGTTGTTATCGCCATCAACATGATGGACGTCGTCAGGAAGAACGGCGACAAGATAAACGTCGATGAGCTCTCCCGCCAGCTCGGCTGCAAGATAGTTGAGATCTCCGCCCTTAAAGGTGACGGAGTCATGACTGCGGCCGAGGCTGCCATCGAGGCTGCAAAGAGCACCAAGACCGTTCCGATGCATACATTTGAAGGCTCCGTCGAGCACGCTCTCGCGCACATTGAAGAGGCCGCCGTCCACGGACTCCCCGAGGAGCAGCAGAGATGGTACGCCATAAAGATTTTTGAGCGCGACGACAAGGTGCTTGCAAAGCTCAACCTCGACAAGGCGACCCTTGAGCACATCGAGGGCGACATTAAAGAGGTCGAAAAAGAGATGGATGACGACGCAGAGTCCATCATCACGAATGAGAGATATATCTATATCGCATCTATCATAAAAGCCTGCTACAAAAAGAAGAATGTCGGTCAGCTTTCGACCTCCGACAAGATCGATAAGGTCGTCACAAACCGCTGGCTCGGACTTCCGATATTCGCAGTTATCATGTTCCTCGTCTACTACATCTCCATGGTCACTGTCGGCTCGTTCGCGACTGATTGGATGAACGACGGAGTGTTCGGCGACGGCTGGCACCTGCTCGGCATCGGCTCGAAGGCTTATTCGACTGACGCTGACGACTACACCGCAGCTACCGAGGCTGTCAGCGCATTCACCGGCATTGACTTCGGCGCAGAAGATTTTGACGCCGACAAGGCTCTTGCCGAGATGAAAGCCTATCAGCCCACAGCGGACACCGCAACGGTTGATGTTGAGGATGAAGAGACCCTCGCCGTCAACGCCATGACCGCTTATTACTCGGCAATCCCCGCAAACCTCTCCAAGGCTGACAAAGAAGCAACAGTAGGCATGACCTATGTTGACGCTGTCAAGTACCTTGAAGAGAAGGGCTTCGACGAGCCCGATCCCGCCGCTTACGGCGTGTGGGTGCCCGGCATTCCGGTTCTCGTCGGCAACGGACTTGAAAAGGTCGGCGCGGCCGACTGGCTCAGTGGACTTATCAACGACGGTATCGTAGCCGGCGTCGGCGCTGTCCTCGGCTTCGTTCCCCAGATGCTCGTCCTGTTCCTGCTCCTCGCATTCCTTGAGGCGTGCGGCTACATGGCTCGTATCGCATTCGTCCTTGACCGTATATTCCGCAAGTTCGGTCTCTCCGGCAAATCCTTCATCCCGATGCTTATCGGCACCGGCTGCGGCGTTCCCGGAATCATGGCTTCGCGTACCATTGAAAATGAGCGCGACCGCCGTATGACCATAATGACAACAACATTCATCCCCTGCGGCGCTAAGGTACCGTTCATCGCCATGATCGCAGGCGCGCTCTTCGGCGGCTCCGCTCTGGTATCGACCTCCGCTTACTTCATCGGCATGGCAGCTATCATCTGCTCGGGCATCATGCTCAAAAAGACCAAGATGTTCTCCGGCGATCCCGCTCCGTTCGTTATGGAGCTTCCCGCCTATCACTGGCCGACCCTCAAGAACGTCCTCCGCTCCATGTGGGAGCGCGGCTGGTCCTTCATCAAGAAGGCAGGTACAATCATCCTTCTTTCAACTATCGTTGTCTGGTTCACCTCTTACTTCGGCTTCGTAGACGGCCACTTCGGAATGCTTGCAGAGGATCAGCTTGATCAGTCCCTGCTCGCAAAGGTCGGCTCAGCTATCGCCTGGATCTTCGTTCCGCTCGGCTGGGGCAACTGGCAGGCTACCGTCGCTTCGATCACCGGACTTGTCGCAAAGGAGAACATCGTCGGTACGATGGGCATCCTCTATGGCGCAGAGGGCAACGTTTATGCAACCCTTGCAAAGGCGTTCACCGGCCTGACCGCTTATTCGTTCCTCGTCTTCAACCTTCTGTGCGCTCCCTGCTTCGCAGCTATCGGCGCTATCAAGCGTGAGATGAACAGCGCAAAGTGGACCTGGTTCGCAATTGGCTATCAGTGCGGCTTCGCCTATGTTATCTCCCTTATGATAAATCAGTTCGGCAACCTCTTCACCGGCAACATCCACGGCGCAGTTGATATCGTAAGCCTTGTGTTCGCGTTCGCGTTCCTCGCCCTGATAATCTTCATGCTCGTGCGCCCCTACAAAGAGGCCACAAAGCTCGCATCCGATGTAAAGGTCACAAAATAAACCAAGCTATATGCTGTGAAAGGAGTCTTCCGAAATGCTCGCGTGGTTATCAAAGAATATTGCGACCATTATAATATGCCTTGTGCTTGCCATTATCGTGGCGCTGATAATATTCAGCCTCGTAAAAAATAAGAAAAAAGGCAAATCCTCCTGCGGCTGCAACTGTGCCCACTGTGCTATGGCAGGCTCCTGCCACAGCGCGAATCAGCAAAAGGGCAAAAAGCACAGCTGATAAGCACAACAGAACAGAAAAAGGACGCAGCGCAAACTGCGTCCTTTTTGCATATCCCGGTGGATTTTTCCGCGCTTTGCTGATATAATCAAAGAAACCGCTCATATCGGAGGTGCAAAACTTGATATTTCAATTCGGCGAATACAAAATCGATGTTGATGTTGAAAAGACGAAGCAATTTTATAACCGCGCCAAAACGGTCAGCGAGGGGTGCCAATGCGACGGGTGTCTTAACTTCGAGAGAGCCGTCGACAAACTTCCGCAGAATATCCGGGACTTTTTCTCCGCGCTCGGCGTTGACATGAAAAAAATCTGCGAATGTTATGTCTATTGCGCCAAAGACGAAAACACGCTGTACTACGGCGGCTTTTGCCACATCTGCGGAACTTTACTCAGCGGCAAAAGCGCGTGGAAACCGACAAGCGACTCTACAGCCTGTTGGGACGAAAAAGCAACATATCCGCTCTCACCGAATTTTGGCGTTTCGTTCAGCGACCGTATCGACATGCCGGAGCCGGATTTTCCTCTTCCAGTTATTCAGCTCGACTTCGATGCGGATATCCCGTGGGTGCTCGGAAAGAGAAACAGCTATATTGACGGATAGTAAGGCGGCAAAAATGAGCAAATACAACGCACTTTGGGAATATGTCAAAAACAGCGGTAAACAGTCGCTGAAGCTCACTTTTGATGAAATACAAAATATCGCCGGTGTGCTGATAGACCACTCGTTTCTGAACTTCAAAAAGGAGCTTACGGATTACGGCTATCGGGTCGGAAAAATCTCGATGAAAGAAAAGACGGTGAGTTTTGAGAAGAAATAAAATTGCGCAGATTTCGCGTGCGAATGATATCCGCTGATATCGCGAGCCTTTCCACTGCTCACTTTTACTTGCAACAAAAAATCCTACCCATCCCGGGTAGGATTTTTGCTTTGTTTTATATTTTATTCCGCCTCTTCGATTAGTCCGTAGTAGCGTGCGAACCAGTAGGGGTGGGTGTAGTTCGTGCACGCCATGAGATACATTCCGTGGTCGTCGCCCGTGCCGGGGAACATCGTGAACGCCGTCGGGTCGTCCGATTTCGTGAACAGGCGCTCGGCTTCGCCGGCGATGCCGGAGTCCGCGATGAAACGGTTGCTGTCGCAGCTGTTAATGCGTCTCTCGTGCGCCGGGAGCGGGTGATAGAGCTGCGGGATCATGCCGACCTCTGTCGGGCGCATGTCCCAGTCGAGATCGCGCCAGCTGTTGTAGAGCGTCCAGAGAATTTGATCCATCGGGTAGTCCGCAAGCTCGTCTACGGAAGTCTCAATGTCGCACTGCTCGCCCGTGCATGCGCCGTAGACGAAGTTGAAGAACGCGTTGTGCTCCGCCTTTTCGTCGTCCCAGTGATGCGTCAGACCCATGGCGAACACGGAGCGAAGCTTCGGGTCGTCAACATAGCGCATGAGCAGCGATATCATGAGGAAATCGTGGTTGTCATCAATGTGGAGCAGGTGGCCGTCAAGGATTTTGTACTGCATGAGGTTCATGGCGAAGTGCTTGTCCCTGATGAGATATTCAAACGCGTCTTCGTATCTCTTATCGCCGGTGATATGATATCCCGCCTTGAGGAAGGTCAGAATCTGAAGCGAGTTCGTGCCTTTTTCGTATATCCACTTGTGGTCGTTGTTGAGCAGATCGGGGTCCCAGTTTGCCCATGTGGTCGGCACGCCGTCGGTGTCAACGAGTCTGAACTTGTTGTCGAGAATATGGTCGAGAATCTTCTTGACAACGGAGGCTATCAGCTTCTTCTCCTCATCGTCCGCGACGAGATCAAAGTAGTTCGAGTATGCGTAGAAATGACCGACCATCTCGTCGGACGAAGTCTCGCCGAGCCACTCGAGCTCGTTGCCGTCCTTGTCGGCGGTGTGGTGCCATTCGTGGCGCACGCCCGTGCCGTAGCCGGCTTCGTCGATGTATCTTATCGAGCGGGCGGTGAAGCCCTCAATGCCCGTTATCTCGGTGAGCTTTATCATCGCGAGCAGCGAGCGGTGAGCCGCGGCGCGAACCTCCGGGTCCTTTGTGCAGGCGTATTCAAAGCACAGCGCGCCGAGATAAAGCCCCGTCCAGAGTCCGTCGTTGTCGCCGGTGCAGACATAGCCTTCATCTTCGGACACAACTCCCTCATGCTCAAGCGCGCGCTCGAGCACGAAGCCGTCCTTGCGGACATTGTATTTCTCGCTGAATGCGCGAAGTCTCTTTGCCTTCTCTTCGAGCGTCATCATCTCAGTCTTGAAAACGCTGATGCCGCCGGAGGCGGTGGAGACGCAGAAGCTGCCGTCGGGCGAGAGGACGATGCCGGTCGCGTGCATGTCGGGCAGCCAGCGCTTGTAGCCGTAATATGAGAGCTTGCCGTTGTGGAGGATTATGAGACCGCAGGAGGTCGTGAAGTATCTTCTGCCCTCGCTGTCGGTCACCATGCCGGTTATCTCGCCATTGGGCAGACCGGTTATCTTCGAATTGTCGAGCCAGTAGCTGTTGTCGTCGTAGACGCAGACGCCCTTGTCCGTGCCTATCCAGACATCGCCCGCGGGGTCAATGTCGAGGCAGGATATGTTGTTGCTGAGTATTCCGGTCACGCCCTCCATGAGCTCCGACCAGTGCCATCTCTTGCCGACGAGCGCGTGGAGACCGTCGCTCTCGGTTCCGACATAGACTTTGTTGTTGCCGAAAACGGCGATGCAGCTGCCCTTGCCGGGCACGCCGATTTTAAGATCGTGTTCTTTAGCCCCCTGCGGGAAGCGGTAGAGAACGGTCTTTGTGAGAATCCATGTGACGTTGTTGCAGTCCTGCTTCATCGCGACGGCGTCGGACGAGAACTCGCGGGACGCTATAATTTTTTTGCCGCTGAGCTCGATTACGCTCTTGCCCGTGCCGACGAAGATATGCCCGTCGTTTGCGCAGAAGAGCATGGATATCGGCGCGTTTTCAATGCCGATATCGACCGTGGTTATTTTCTTTCCGTCTATCTTTGAAAGACCTCTGTCCGTTCCGACATAGAGGCAGTTGTCCGCGCCGTAGCAGAGCGCGGTTATGTTATCCGACGCGAGACCGTCGGCGGAGGTGAATACCGTTCTCGTCAGCTGGGGAAACTTTCCGAGTCGGCATACCATGCTGCGTTTTTTCATTTATCTGCTCCTTTTGTAAAAAAAATCGAAGCCGCATCGGGCGGCATAAATATCAATAATAATTATATCGAAATCCGTAGTTTTTTCAAGAGCAAATGCAACAAATAGCCTTTTTCTATTGCATTTTTGTGCATTGTGGAGTAAGATATCAGCGTTGGAAAAAACAATATCCGGAAGGTGGAAACAATGTTTACTGATAAGCCCGAGAGCTACAGGGGAGTTTATTCCCTCCTGCTCACCCCGTTCAAAGAGGATAAGTCGATAGATTACGATGTCTACGCGCAGTATGTCGAGTGGCAGGTCGAGAGAGGAACCCATCATCTGTTCTCCGTCTGCGGAAGCTCCGAGATGACGACGCTCACTTCCGAGGAGAGAGTCAAGTGCGCGACTATCGCCGCAAAGCACTCTGGCAGCGCGGAAGTCGTCGCCACGGCGAACCTTGAGCCGACATGGCATATGCAGGTCGAAGAGGTCAAGCGCATGGAGCAGACCGGCGTTGACGGACTCGTTTTCGTCTCAAAGGGCTATGCCGATAACGACCAGAGACTTGTCGAATATCTCAGCGAGCTCGCGGGATATACTACTCTGCCGATAATTCTCTATGAGTTCCCGGGAATGCAGCCGTGCAATATGTCCGGCAAGGCATACGGCGAGCTGGTCAAGACCGGCAGATTCCACGGAATAAAGGACACCACCTGCACCATGGCGGGAATAAAGGACAAAATCGCCGTTCAGGGCGATTCCGCAGTGCTCCAGGCGAACATCCCGCTGCTGTTTGATGCATATATGGCGGGCGCGCGCGGCGTGTGCGCAACCCCGACCTCCTGCGGCGCAAATCTGTTCCGCAAGATGTATGACGAGTTCTTCGTCGAGAAGGACATAGCCAAGGCGAGAGAGACTTTCAACGAGATAATCCTGCTCGACAACGCTATCGACAGCGGCTTCAACGCGAGCGCAAAGTATCTCGTCAGCCTGCAGGGTATCCCGATGACGACCGTCACCAGAACCGGTTCGAGCGTCAACGAGGCGAGAAGACGCAGCATCGAGGCGTATTACGAATATGCAAAAGAGCACGGCATGCTCAAATAATTAAAATACATAGCGGCACTCTCAATCGGGAGTGCCGTTTTTTAATTTGCAGCGTATAAATATTTTCAGGTTGCGGGATATGCCGAAACAGCCCATCGCAGCAGCTTCGTCCGAAGCGCCGCGGTGGGCGTGATTTTATAAAATAATGCTGCCGTCCTGCAAATAAATATATCACAGATACGGCCTCAGTCCGCTGAGAAGATTCTCTTCTATGCCGATTAGGCGGCGTGCCGTGCTGCGCGAAGCGCCGTCCGCGCCCTTATATTCATTGAGGTAGCGGGTCAGGCTCTTTATGCCCATGTCGCACCCGTCGGTCATCAGCCCTGCGACCGTCCTGTCCGAGTCGTTCATGCCGAGCTTGACGTTGGTTTTTATCCACGACATGCTCTTCGCCATTATCCCCGGGTCTTTGCCGTCGTCGCCGAGCGATGCCAGCTGTTCTTTTATCGTGCCGCCGAGCTGGCTGTGTTCCTCCTTGCTCTTTTCGAGCAGGTTTTTGAGATCCTCGTCCTTTATGTGTCCGCTCACTTCGTCAATGCTGCCGACCGCCATCTTTATTCCGCTGTCGCATTCTCGCAGCAGCTCAAGTGTGTCTTTGCTCATTTTATGCACCCTTTCTGTTCTTTTTCGCTGTATAGTGTGCCCGGAATGCGGCGAATTATTATATATTGTATAAAGAACGAATATAATATATAGTGCACAAAAATCGATAAAAAATTATGGAAATTATGGAAATATAAAATAAAGTTTATTCTCTTGACAAACGAATAAACATAAAGTAAACTTGAATCGTAGCATGGCAGAGGATGCTCTGCCGAAAGATGAAAGGAGACAAACTATGAAGAGAATTATTGCTATCCTGCTCGCGCTGATAATGATATTTGCATTTGTGGCATGTAAGGGCAAGGACGACAAGAACGACACAACGGCTGAGAGCTCGCAGGACGCGAACGCAGACGTTCAGGACACCCAGACGGGCGACGCGGAGAGCAACGCGGCAGAGAGCACCGCTGACGACAGCACGGCAGTCGCTCCCTCCGAGGGCGGCAGCGAGGCGGCTACTCAGGGTCAGCAGGGCGGTTCTCAGGGCGGCCAGCAGGGCAACAAGCCCGCAGCGGAGATAAAGGCTCCCGTCAACGGCAGCAAGGCTGAGATCGTTGCGTTCTTCAACAAGTACGCTTCGGCTATGAAGAGCTACACCGGCAAGGTCTCTGTCAAGAGAGTCCAGGGCACTACCTCGAAGATCAACAGTATCACCGGCGGTTCGGCTATCGCGGGCATCGCAGAGCCCCTGCTTCCCAACGACTATCCGAAGACCGACAACAAGACCTTCAACGGCGGCAAGGCTTCCGACGGCACAACTCTTGCAAGCTTCCTGCCCGCGGCAAAGCGCGCTTCCTATAAAGTTGATCCCGCAGGCGTCAAGTCTGCTTCCTGCGTCAAGCAGGGCAGCGGCTGGAAGGTCAGCATCACTCTCGTTACCGAGAGCGGCGAGGGACTTACATATGTTCCCAAGCACCACGGCTCCTGCTTCGACACTCTCTCGCTGACGAAGGATTCCTTCGGACCGTTTGAGCCTGTCAGCACCAAGGTCAACTATCAGAGCGGCACATTCACTTTCGTGCTCAACGCGAACGGCACTCTTGCGAGCATCAATGTCAGCGAGCCCGCAAACGTTGTCTGCAAGCTCAAGAAGGGCATCTCCATCGACGCCGACTTCACCGGCACATGGCAGCAGCAGTACACTTTCGTTTATTAATAGGAATTTCATAAAGACATGGGTCTGTCGATTAGCTCGGCAGACCTTTTCTGCCTTTAATGTCGGATAATTTTTTCATAAATATATTGACTTTCGCCCGCAAAGGGATATAATTAAGCCACAACCAATGGGGAGTAGCTATGGGTTACCCATCCGACTGTCACCAACCGCACAGGAGCTGTGCTGGCAGCGGACATTGGCGGCGTTGGCCGTGAATGAAGCAAGACCTTTGGCAGACCGATTCTGCCGAAGGTCTTTTTTGCGGGATACGAGGTGAATTATGAGAAAGCTGTTAAAAAGAATGTCGCCTGCAAGAATAATTGCGCTCGGTTTTGCAGCCGCGATATTTATAGGCTCGGGTCTGCTGATGCTGCCGTGCAGCGTGCAAAACGGCGTAGACTTAAAATACATAGACGCGCTTTACACTTCGGCGAGCGCCGTCTGCGTGACGGGACTCGTGACCGTCGATATAGGGGACACGTTCACCGCGTTCGGTCAGTTCGTTGTTGCGGCACTGATACAGATAGGCGGACTCGGAGTCGCGTCAATGGGCGCGGGCGTTATCTTAGCGGTCGGAAAGAGAATAAATCTGAAAGGTCGGCGTGTTTTGCGCGATGCGATGAATCTCGACTCAGGCAAGGGAATAGTAAAATTTATAAAAAGCGTGTTTTTGACTACGGCGGCATTTGAGCTTGTCGGTGCGGCGCTGAGCTTCATTGTTTTCGTGCGCGATTACCCGCCGCTCAAAGCTCTCGGAATAAGCTTTTTTCACTCCGTCGCCGCGTTCAACAACTCCGGCTTCGACATCCTCGGAAACTTCCAAAGCCTCTCCGCCTACAAAGAGGATGTGTTCTTAAATCTCGTGACCTGCCTTTTGATATTCTTCGGCGGAATCGGCTTTCTCGTTATCCGCGAGATTGTCGAAAAGCGATTTCGCTGGCGCAGATTTTCCATGCACACAAAAGTAGTGCTCACGATGAGCGTCGCGCTGACGGTCGGCGGCGCGGTGATTTTCAGAATTACCGAGGATATGCCGTGGATAGGAGCCCTGTTCAACAGCGTTACTGCGAGGACGGCGGGCTTCTCGACATATTCGCTCGGCGAATTTTCAAACGCGGGACTGCTCGCTATGATCTTTTTAATGTTCGTCGGCGCGTCGCCAGGCTCCACCGGCGGCGGAATAAAGACGAGCACGCTGTTTGCGCTGATACAGGGCATAAAGACCGCCGCGACAAACACCTCGGGAAAGGCTTTTCACTATTCTGTGCCGCACGGTGTGTTCCGCAAAGCGTCGGTCATAGCGGTCATGGGTATAAGTGTGATAGCAGTGGGAACGTTTATGCTCTGCGCCTTTGAGCCGGATATAGCAATAAGGGATGCCTTGTTCGAGATGACGAGCGCGTTCGGCACGGTGGGACTCACTACCGGGATAACCACGGGACTCTGCACCGCGAGCAAGCTTACATCAATAGTCATGATGTATATCGGCCGCTTGGGGCCGCTTACAATAGCGACTCTCTGGTACTTCACAAACGGAGATCGAATAAAATATCCCGACGGAAACATAGCCATAGGCTGAGAACGGAGGACAAAGATGTTTAAAAAATCAAAAAGCGACAGCAAATCTTACGGAATAATCGGACTCGGGCGCTTCGGCTCTGCTCTGGCTGTGGAGCTTGCGAAATCGGGCGCGGAGCCGCTCGTAATCGACGGAAACGAGGAAAAGGTGCGCGAGATGCGCGAATACACGGAGAACGCCTTTGTGGTCAACAGCTTTGACAAAAAGACTCTCTCGGAGACCGGAATACAAAACTGCGACGTCGTGGTGGTCTGCATCGGAGAAAAGATGGACACTTCGATTCTGACTACTCTCAACGTTGTCTCTCTCGGCGTGCCGACGGTCATATCAAAGGCCGCGAGCGCCGAGCAGGGCGAGATACTCAAGAAGCTCGGCGCAGAAGTCGTCTACCCCGAGAGGGATATGGCAGTCAGACTCGCCCACAAACTGGAAACTCCCAATATGCTGGACTTTGTTCAGCTGAGCCGAAAGCTGAATCTCCTTAAGCTTGAAGTTCCGCGTAAGATCGTCGGAATGACGATAATGTCCGCCGATATGCGGGGAAGGTTCGGAGTAAACATAATCGCTATAGAAAACAACGGAAATTTGACAGACAATGTGCATCCAGATTATATGTTCCGTGAGGGCGATATTCTCTATGCTGTCGGCAGCGAAAAAAGCATGACGCGCCTGTCCGATTGGATGGATGAGACAAGATAAAACTACGGGCACCGTGAAACCGGTGCCCGTCTTTTATGCGGTTTTGTGTGTCGGCCGGATTTTGAGCTTGTAGAGGAACATCTTTTCAAGATTCGGTCTGCTGTTTTGTATTCTTCTTTAGTGTGAATAAAAAGAAGCATATTCACGCTGCCCGCACACTCTCCCCGTCAGGAATATGCCGTCGAGCGGCTAAGTCAAGGCACTCGGATCGACTTCATTGCCTCGGCAAAGTGAAATTTGTTCACTGTTTTTCTGTAACAAAAAATCGATTCTTCATTTCTTCCTGTCATTTCGGATCATCGCATACCACACCTCGTCACAGATTCCGAGGTTGTTCTTTCCGGCAGCTCTAAGAATACCTTCCCGTTTCATTCCGGCTTTTTCCATAACGCGTCCTGATTTTGGATTGTTTGCATCATGACAGGCGGCAATACGATTTAGTCCGACAACATCAAAAAGATAATCCATCACGGCATTTAATGCTTCAGGCATTAATCCCTGCCCCCAGTACGCCCGACTCATACAATAACCCATATCAGCAGCCTTTGTATTCTCATTAAGCTTTACAACAGAAATATTACCAATAGCTTTTCCTGTTTCTTTATACTCCATAACCCAATTAAAGTATCCGCCATCTTCATATCTGGGTATCCAATCGGCAAGAAGGCTCTTTGTCACTTCAACGCTCGAATGCGTCGGCCATGTCAGGAATCTCGCGACTTCGGGATCAGATGCCCAATTTGCATACATATCCTCTGCATCCTCTAATCTGAATCTTCGAAGTATCAATCTATCGGTTTCTATTCTTTGCGTTCCTGCTTTATTCATATTTTCTCCCCTTTGAACTCCTATTTGTCTTTATAATTTCTTTCTCATATACCGCGGCTCGTATTCGGCATACCCGTGCTTCGGATAGAATGAATAGGACTCAAACCACTGCTCCGGCGGATCGCCGAGATGCACCCGCGCTGCCGTAATGCCGTTGCCGCGCATTCCCGCCTCAATAGTTTCAAGCAGAGCCGAACCGATGCCCTTGCGCTTTTCCGATGCCTTTATATACAGCCGATGAATAAACGCTTCATTCGTTCCTTCGATCCTCGAATACCCGCCGCAGCCGATCACCCTGTCGTTATCATCCGCCGCGATCCAGAACATATCCCCACGGTCAAAGTAATTCTTTTTGATATCGAGCAGGTCTTCGTTGATACTCGGTATTCTTCCGAGCGCGTCCTTGGCCTGCAAAACCATGAAAATCATATCGTCCCTGTATCTGTCTTCGTATAATTTGATTTCCATGCTATCATTTTTCCTCCTTCATATAGGTAAGCCGGAGATCTCTCCAACGCTTCTCACGAAGTCGCCGAAAATTCATATCGCTCGAGACAGCAAGCATACCGTCTCAACATGCGCTGTCCTCGGGAACAGATCGACGGGTGTCGCTTCTTCGACTTCATATCCAAGCTCCTTGAACACGGCGCAGTCGCGCGCGAGCGTCGCGGGGTCGCAGGAGACATACACTATCCTGTCGGGAGCCATTTTTGCGGCGGCTCTTATCGTCTGCTCCGAGCAGCCCTTGCGCGGCGGGTCGAGGACTATTACCTCCGGGCGCTTGCCCTCGCCGAGAAGCTTTTCGGCGGCTTTTCCTGCGTCCGCGCAGATAAACCGCGCGTTTTCTATGCCGTTTGCGGCGGCGTTCTTCTTTGCGTCCTCTATCGCCGGCGCGACGGTTTCTATGCCTATTAGTTCCTCCGCCTTGTCTGCCATCGAAAGCCCTATCGTGCCCGCGCCGCAGTAGAGGTCGAGCAGGAGCTTTGTTTTTTTATCTCCGGCGTATTCGGCGGCTTTTTTATAGAGGCGCTCCGCCTGAGCGCGGTTGACCTGATAGAACGACAGCGGCGATATGCGTACCTTTACTCCGCAGAGTATGTCCGTTATGCAGCCGTCGCCGAGAAGCGGGATGCACTTTCCGCCGAGCACTGCGTTCGTGTCGTCGGGGTTTATGTTTACAAGAATGCTTTTTATAGCTTTTTCATCTTTGAGTGATTCGATAAGCTTGTCGGTGTGCGGCAGGTTTTCCTGTGCACTGACGAGGCAGAGCATTATCTCGCCCGTCGCGAACGCCTTTCGCAGATATATGTGCCTGACAGCCCCGCTTCTGCTTGTTTCGTCGTAGACGGAAATATTATATTTTTCTATCCAGTCCGAGACCGTGCCGAGTATTTTTTCAAACTCCGGCGGCGCGAGGCGGCACGCGCGGCAGTCAACTATCCTGTGCGAGCGGCGGGAGTAGAAGCCGATTTTCAGTTCACCGTTTTCGCGTCCCACCGGGTACTGCGCCTTGTTGCGGTAGCCGTCCGGCGAGTCCGCGCCGATTATCGGCTTTAAATCAACCTCGAGTCCGCCGATGCGGGAGAATGCGTCGCGCACGGCGTCTGCCTTGAGCTTTAGCTCCGCGTCATAGCTCATGTGGCGGAACGAGCAGCCGCCGCAGCCGGGATATGACGGGCAGTCGTTTTCCGCCCTGTCGGGCGACGGCTCCGTTATTTTTATGCACTTGCCGACGGCGTAGCTCTTTTTCGCCTTGATTATATGCGCTTTTATAAAATCACCCGGCGCTGTCGCGGGAACAAAGACGGCGAGCCCGTTGTATCTGCCGACGCCGCTGCCGGTCAGCGAAACTGAATCTATATGGAGTTCAATGTCGTCATTTTTGTTAAGAAGCAAAATATCACCTCGAAAAATCTTTATTAAAGTATATCAAACGGCAGTCGATTTTGCAATACGGGAGAAAATCCATTGACAGCGGGCGGGCAAAAATATATACTTGACTTGGATAAAATTTCTCCCGAAAGGAACTGATAAAATGATAAGAGTTACCGTCTGGAACGAGGGCGTCCATGAGGCCGAATCGCCCGAGATAGCGGCAGTTTACCCCCACGGAATCCACGGCCAGATAAAGAGCTTCCTCGACACGCAGGAGGATATCGAGGTGCGCACCGCGACCCTAAACGATCCCGACTGCGGTCTGCCGCCCGAAGTGCTCGAAAACACCGATGTGCTCATCTGGTGGGGACACAAGGCGCACGACGAAGTGCCCGACGAGCTTGTTGAGCGCGTTCACAACAGAGTTCTGCGCGGCATGGGCTTCATAGCACTGCACTCCGCGCATTTTTCAAAGCCCTTCAAGCGCCTTATGGGTACCTCCTGCGCCCTGCATTGGCGCGACGGCGATTTTGAGCGCCTCTGGACAGTCAATCCCGCGCACCCGATAGCAAAGGGTATCGGCGAATACGTTGAGATACCCGTCGAAGAGATGTACGGCGAGCGTTTTGATATCCCTGAGCCGGACGAGCTTGTTTTTATGGGCTGGTTCTCCGGCGGCGATGTGTTCCGCTCGGGCTGCTGCTGGAGAAGAGGGCGCGGAAAAGTATTCTATTTCCAGCCCGGTCATGAGGCTAACCCCACATATTATATCCCGCAGGTTCAGCAGATACTGACAAACGCCGTGCGCTGGGCGGCTCCGCAGGAGATAATAGACGAGATAGTCTGCCCCCACGCCGAGATCTCGCCCGAGCAGAAAAGAAATGCGCGCTGACAGGGCATAGAATAAGTAAAGTATTATTTATTACGATAAATATTGACTTCCCAAGCAGATTCGGTATATAATAGATTCCGATGAAAAAAGAAGCTAGGCTGTGCGTCAGGCGTGCAGCATCTATTTGGGGAGAAGACAAGCGACCGTCTGATATCTGTCAGCCGGCCGCTTCCCTTTTTTGAAAAAGACAGCTGATTTCGGTCAGCTGTCTTTCTGTTTATTCGCGGTGTTCATGAGCATGAGCACTTTTTCAAGCAGGTCGAGCATCTTATCCTGCGGCATGATGCGCACTGCTATGTGCGGCTTGCCTGCGGCGCTGACTGTCACCCTGCCGGGGAAGCCCGCGGCTATGGCGGAGATCTCCTGCATGTCGAGGTCGTCGATATAGAGCAGCAGCTTGTCGCCTTTGCGCCCGATCTCATAGATGTTGTGCTGGGCGGAATACGCCCGGAGCAGTGAAGTCCTTATCAGTCCGAGCACGGGAGCGGGCGGCTCGCCGAAGCGGTCGATGAGCTCATCCGTTACATCGTCCGCGTCCGCGCGCGAGGTTATGTCCGCGATGCGGCGGTAGATGCCGAGCCTCTGCGGCACGCTCTCGATATATGTCGGCGGGATGTGCGCGTCTATCGGCAGATCGACAAGGCATTCCTTCTTCGGCTTCTTTGTCTGGTCTCCGCGCTCCTCGCTTATCGCCTGTTCGAGCATCTGGAGATACATCTCGTAGCCGACAGCTTCCATGTGACCGTGCTGCTGTGCGCCGAGCACATTGCCCGCGCCGCGCAGTTCGAGGTCGCGCATGGCTATCTTGAAGCCCGAGCCAAACTCCGTGAACTCTCTTATCGCATCGAGCCTGCTCGTGGCTATCTCCGTCAGCTCCCTGCCGGGTCTGAATGTGAGATACGCGCTCGCTCTGCGCGACGATCGTCCGACGCGCCCGCGTATCTGATGCAGCTGGGCGAGACCCATGCGGTCGGCGTCCTCAATTATAAGGGTGTTGACATTCGGAACATCAACGCCCGTTTCGATTATAGTCGTGCATACCAATATATCTATCTCGCCCTCGAGCAGCTTGCGCCAGACTTCGCTCAGTTCGTCTTCGCTCATCTTGCCGTGGGCTATGCCGACAACGGCGTCGGGCAGCATATCTTTTATCGCCGTTGCCGTGTGCTCGATGCTCTCAACGCGGTTGTGCAGATAATACACCTGACCGCCGCGCCTGAGCTCCGCGTTCATCGCCTGCGCGAGCATTTCGGGATTGTGCTCGACAACATAGGTCTGCACCGGCGAGCGGTCGTGCGGCGCTTCTTCGAGTATTGACATGTCGCGTATTCCGGAGAGCGCCATGTTGAGCGTTCTCGGTATGGGCGTCGCGGTCAGCGTCAGAACGTCGACCTTGGGATAGAGCTCCTTGAGCTTCTCTTTCTGAGCCACGCCGAAGCGCTGCTCCTCGTCGATTATTATCAGCCCGAGGTCACGGAACTGAACATCTTTTGATATGAGCCTGTGCGTGCCGACGACTATATCTACACTGCCGCGGCGCAGACCGTTCAGAGTATCCTCTATCTCCTTTTTCGAGCAGAAGCGCGAGAGCATACGCGCTTCGACCGGGAAGCCCTCTATTCTCTTGAGCACCGTCTGATAGTGCTGATAGGCGAGAATCGTGGTCGGCACAAGAATAGCGCACTGCTTGCCGTCCGCAACGCACTTGAACGCGCCGCGAAGTGCTACCTCCGTCTTGCCGAAGCCGACGTCGCCGCAGAGCAGTCTGTCCATGGGGCAGCTTCTCTCCATGTCGCCCTTTATTTCATCTATGCATCTGAGCTGATCCGAGGTCTCATCGAACTCGAACCTGCGCTCGAAGTCGCTCTGCATATCCGTGTCGGGCGAGAATGCGTGACCCTCGATTTTGAGCCTGCGCGAATACAGCTCCGTGAGCTCCTTTGCCATATCCTTGACCGCGCTGCGCACGCGCGAGCGGGTCTTCTGCCAGTCCTTGCCGCCGAGCTTGTTGAGGCGGACGGGCTTGTCGTCGCCGGACGGACCGATGTATTTCGAGACCTGGTCGAGCTGAGTGACCGGAACATATAGAATGTCGCCCTTGTCGTAGCGAATTTTAATATAGTCTTTTATCGTGCCGCTCGCTTCGAGCTTGTTTATGCCCTCGAATATGCCGATACCGTGCGCGACATGAACGACATAGTCGCCGCGGTGCAGTTCATCGAGACTGTGGAACGCGTTCGAGCTTTTGCGGACGTTTCTCTTCGGCTGAGCGACCGCCGCCCTGCCGGAGTGGGTAAATACGGTTATTTTTGCCAGCGGATATTCAAATCCAGCCGAGAGACAGCCGGGCACAACGGTCAGCGTGCCGGGAGCCAGTTCGTTCGGCAGTTCGTCCATGTAGAGCGCGCTGTAGCCGTCGTCTATAAGATCGCCGCGCAGTGCGTCGGCGGCCTTGCGCGTGCCCGCGAAAATAACGCAGGTGCGCTTAGTTTTATCCGTCAGCGCGTCGAGGTCATCCTTGAGAACAGAGAACGAGCCGTTCCATGCGGTTATCTGCCTTGCGTTGACGCCTATAAGTTCCTTTACGGGCGTGTCGAATCCGCCGCGCGGCAGATTGTCCATGTATATGGCGCCCATCTGCTCATAGTTGTTCAGCAGGTCTGAGAGATGCAGAGAAAATCTGTCGAGTCCGGGGCAGAGCTCGCCCTCCTCGAACATCGCCTTCATCGCCTCGTGCATGAGCCCGATGGCGGCGTTGAACCGCTCTTTGACGGAAAAGCTCTCGCTCACGCAGAGGATATAGCTCTTAGCGTAGTCGAATATCGAAGCCACATCGTAGAGCAGGGGCATATATTTGTCCGTCGATTGCAGGCGCAGACCGCCCTTTATTCTGTCGATATCCTTGTCAACGCACTCGCGCGCCTTGGCAGCACCCTTGCCACGTATCTCCGAGCGGAAACGCTCGAGCAGCTCGACGAATTCGTCCGTGTCGGGCGGGAGAATCTCGTTTGACGGGGTTATTTTTATCTTTTCAATGTTGTCCGTGCGGCGCTGAGTTTCTATATCAAAATACGCCATGCTGTCGATTTCGTCGCCCCACAGCTCGAGGCGGCAGGGATATTCCTCGCCGGGCGTGAAGAAGTCGAGCACTCCGCCGCGCACTGCATACTGACCGACTCCGTCGACCTGCGCCGAGCGGGAGTAGCCGGCGTGAAGCAGCGCTTTTACTATATCCTCGAGCGGCATCTCGTCGCCGACGGCGAGTTCAATCGTGCGGTTTTTAAGCTCTTCGGGCGGCAGAGTCAGCTGCGACGCCGCCTCTGCGGAGCAGATTACCGCCTGCGCCTCGCCGCGCAGCATCTTGTCGAGCACGCCGAGCCGCCTGTGCTCATATTCGCGCGACTGGCTTTCCGTCGAGCGGAACGCAAAATCCCTCGCGGGATAGAGCAGGGCGCGGCAGCCGAGCGTTTTCATGTCGAGTGCAAGGCGCGAAGCCTGCGCCTCATCCGCCGTTATCACAAGCACGGGTCTGCCGCAGTCCGCGTTCAGCGCGGCGGCGAAATGAGCCTTGTGTATATGGGAAAGACCCGTCATGCCTATGGGCAGACGGGTGTTTTTGACGCAGTCGAGCAGTGCGCCGTATTCTTCTATTTTCTTTGCCGATGCAATAAGACCGTTCATAATACCTCTTTATACCCCTGTGATGAAGTATATTTGATTTGCCTAAAATCCAATTATACTATGCGCGGCTGAAAAATTCAATGATACGAAAAGCAATATTTGCAAAATTTTTACTGCGCGACTCCAGCCGTTTTGCAGTTTTTCAGATGCTCCTGATAGGTCTTTGCAAAATAGTAGTTGCCGTCGTTGTCGGTGACGAAGAAATAGTAGTCCGTGTCCGCCGGGTTCAGCGCGGCGTTTATCGCCTCGATTCCGGGGTTCGTTATCGGACCTGCCGGGAGTCTCTTGCGGTCGTAGGTATTGTAAAACTCATCGTATTTGTCCGCCTGATCCTCGCTTATATACGGCTTGACGCTGCGCTTTAAATAGAAAACCGTCGCGTCGCACTGCAGGCGCGGATAGCTCGATGAATTGAGCCTGTTGTGGAGCACGGAGGAGACATTCGCCATGACCGACGGCACCGACGCCTCCTGCTGGATTATCGAAGCGAGCGTGATTATCTCGTCCATGGACATGCCGATTTTTTGAGCTTTAGCATACATATCGTCTGTGAGTTTCGATTCAGTGTTTGCGAGAAAGCGTCCGAGCGCCTTTTCCGCGCCCTCGCCGACATAGAAATCATATGTGTCGGGATAGATATAGCCCTCGAGCAGGAACGGGCGCTCCTGCGGATTGTTTATAGCTTTAACGAATTTGTTGTCCCGTTCGGTGTTGTTGACCGCCGAGATAAACTCGTCCTTTGTGCATACGCCGCCCTCTTCGAGCTTCTGCGCCGCCTGAATGACAGTCGTGCCCTCGGGAAAGGTTAGCCTGACCGTCTCCGGCGCGGGGGCGGGCTTGAGGCGGTCAATCAGCGAGCACGAGCAAAGGCTTAGCGCGAGAACAAAAATCAGCAAAGCGGCGATATATTTTTTGAAATTTTTCATTTTTTGCACCTCCGTCTTTCGGACAAGATGATTTTATCAAAAATAACGAGCAAATTCAACTTTCTTCTTCGCGGAATATCGGCGCGCCCGCGCGGAAAGCTAAAAACGCAAACGCAGAGAAAGGAGAATTTTTTGTGGACAAGCCGAAAAAGCAGAAGAAAAAGATAATCGAAATTCCGCAGTACAACGACCCGATGAACAAAGAGGGAGTTATCCCGACCGATGTTCTCGGCAGTTATTCGGGCACTCCGCTCGACGGCTCGCAGCCCGTGCAGGATGTAGACGACCTGTAAAAATAAAAAAGTTCCCCGAAAAAAAGTTAAAGCCGAATGTGTGCAGCATTCGGCTTTAGCTTTGGGGAAAGAGAAAATAAAAATGAAAAAAGAAGTTGACAATTATTAAAACCAGATAGGTAGTTGTCTCTTCGATACCTCTTGGGTACACATATAGAATAATTGCGCCGTGTTGCATCAAGTATACATAAATATGAACAAATTGTAAACAATACTTGTCTTTTCAATCGTGTCTGACATTTTTAGGCATTTTTGTTGAAAATTCTCGCCGGGGAGTTCGTTTTTTCTGAGGGCGTTCGAGCGGTAATTGCGAGTATTCGGTTGTATTATTTACATTTTCGGTATAAAATAACATCTGGTATATTTTTATATATCCGGCAGTATATGCTGCACAAGCAAACGAAAGGTTTGATACAATGGATTATTCACTGACAAAGAAGGCCGCCGAGGAGCAGATCACCGCAAAGCTCTCTCACTTTTTCGGCGTAACTCCCGAGGAGGCCAACTACGAGCAGTTTTACAAGGCTATCGCGATGATAACCCGCGATATGCTCAGACAGGGCAGACACGAGTTTGAACAGCGCTGCGAAGAGAGCGGCTCGAAGCGCGTGTACTATATGTGCATGGAGTTCCTCATGGGACGCTCGCTCAAGAACACGCTCTATAACCTCAATCTCATCCCCGTCATGGAGGAGGCACTCAAAGACTTCGGCATCAAGCTCGACAAGCTCTATGACTGCGAGCCGGACGCGGGTCTCGGCAACGGCGGTCTCGGCCGTCTCGCGGCGTGCTATCTCGATGCGCTCGCAACCGACGGCTATCTCGGAATGGGCTACTCCATTCTCTACGAATACGGTATCTTCAAGCAGAAGCTCGTTGACGGCTGGCAGACCGAGATGCCCGATTTCTGGCTCCCCGGCGGCGAGGTATGGCTCGTTGCGCGCGAGGAGAAGAGCGTTGACGTCAGCTTCGAGGGCAATGTCGTTGACCGCTGGGAGGACGGCTATCACAGCGTCGATATAGAGAACGCGAAGAAGGTTCACGCCGTTCCCTACGATATGATGGTCGCCGGCAAGGACGGCAAGGGCGTCAGCGTCCTGCGTCTCTGGAGCGCAAAGAGCTCCGAGATAGACATGAACTCCTTCAATCAGGGCGATTACCTGCGCGCCATGGAGCAAAACGCCATGGCAGAGGTCATAAGCAAGGTCCTCTATCCCGCGGATAACCATCCCGAGGGCAAGAGCCTGCGCCTGCGCCAGCAGTATTTCCTCGTCTCCGCATCCGTTCAGGATATCATCAACCGCCACCTGCGCAAGTACGGCTCGCTCGACAATCTCTGCGACAAGATGGCTATCCATATCAACGACACCCACCCGACTCTCGCTATCCCCGAGCTTATGCGTCTGCTGCTTGATGAGTGCGGCTACAGCTGGGATGATGCATGGGATGTTGTGACGAAAGTTTTCGCCTACACGAACCACACCGTCATGAGCGAGGCTCTCGAATGCTGGAGCGAGGATCTCTTCCGCCGCCTGCTGCCGAGAATCTATCAGATAGTCAAGGAGATAGACAACCGTTTCCGCAGCAGTGTCTGGGAGCAGACCCACGACGCTAATAAGGTCGAGAGAATGGCTGTTATTTCAAACGGAGTCGTGCGCATGGCGAACCTCTGCGTCGCCTGCTGCCACAGCGTCAACGGCGTCTCCGCTCTTCACAGCGAGATACTCAAGGACAGCGTGTTCCACGACTTCTATACCCTCAAGCCCGACAAGTTCTGCAATGTCACAAACGGCATCGCCCACCGCCGCTGGCTCTGCCAGGCAAACCCGCGCCTGACCTCGATGCTCAGCGACCTTATCGGCGGCGAGTTCGTATATAACGCCGAGTGCCTCTCGGAGCTTGCAAAATATAAAGATAACCCCGCCGTGCTCGCGGAGATAGAGAAGATAAAGACCGCGAACAAAGCGGACTTCGCAAAGCGCGTCAAGGCGAAGACCGGCATCGAGCTCGACCCGAACTCCATCTTTGACGTTCAGGTCAAGCGCCTGCACGAGTATAAGCGCCAGCACCTCAACGCGCTCAACATCCTCGCGAAATATCTCGCGATAAAGGCGAATCCCTCGGGCGATTTCGCGCCCCACACCTATATCTTCGGCGCAAAAGCGGCGAGCGGCTACTTCATGGCGAAGAAGATAATCAGTTTCATCTGCGCCCTCGCGGATCTCATCAACAACGACCCCGATGTCAAGGGCAGGCTCAAGGTCGTCTACATGGAGGACTACAACGTCTCCATGGCTGAATATATGATGCCAGCCGCCGATGTCAGCGAGCAGATATCCCTCGCCGGAACCGAGGCGAGCGGCACGGGCAATATGAAGCTGATGATGAACGGCGCGATAACTCTCGGCACGCTCGACGGCGCGAATGTTGAGATTCACGACGCAGTCGGCGACGAGAATATTGTTATCTTCGGCATGACCACCCCCGAGGTCAACGACCTTCGGAGCAGAGGCTATGTGCCGATGAATTTCTACAACAACAATGCGGAGCTTCGCAATGTTATCGATTTCATAAACCGCGGCTTCTGCGGCAAGCAGTTCCCGGAAATCAGCGGAACCATCGTCTATCACGACCCATACATGGTTCTCGCGGACTTCGCGGACTACCGCCAGGCACAGAACAAAATAGACGAGCTCTGGGCGGACAGAACGCGCTGGAACTCGATGTCGCTGATGAACACCGCCTGCTCCGGCAGATTTGCCGCCGACAGAGCGGTAAACGAGTATGCAAAGAACATCTGGCACACCGTCCCCGCAAAATAAGGACTGCCGCACTCGGCGCAGACCAAAGAGCAAAAAGAGCCGCAAATTGCGTTTTAGCGTGGGTTGCGGCTTTTATCATAGTTTGCTTTTGCTCTTTTAAGCGTTTTTTTGCCCACTCGCGGTATCTGTATACAGCTTCGGGGCAAAGAAAACGCTTTCTGCATCCGACTGTGACAGCCCGGAAAGAGGATAGTCACACTCGGCGCAGACCAAAGAGCAAAAAGAGCCGCAACTTATGCATTCAGCGTGGGTTGCGGCTTTTATCATAGTTTGCGGTTTGGCATTTCACTGGGTGATTTATAGGACTCATCTTGCAAAAAACAGCCCGCGAGGATATCCCCGCAGGCTGATTATTTATATTTACGCTTTGTGATAGAGCTTCTTGACTTGATAATGCGGCTCGCAGGTCAGGTTTATGCCGAGCTTGCGGTAGACATCCGCGTCGACCTGGGAGAGTATAACCGAGGAGTGTGCCTCGCAGCCGCGCAGGAGCGAGAGCGCGTCGAACGCTTTCTTTGCGGGCTCGCTCTGTATCGCGCTCATGGTCAGCGCGATGAGAACTTCATCCGTGTGCAGGCGCGGGTTGTTGTTGCCGAGGATATTCGTCTTGAGCGACTGTATCGGTTCGATAACGCCGGGATCGATGAGCAGCTGCTCCTTGGGCTGATTGCTTAACAGCTTTACGGCGTTGAGTATCGCCGCCGAGCTCGCGCCGAGCAGAGAAGAAGTCTTTCCGGTTATCAGTCTGCCGTCGGGCAGCTCGATTGCGACCGCGGGAGCGCCCGTCTCTTTTGCTCTGTCGAGCGCGGGACGCACGCAGCGGCGATATTCTTCAGTGACTCCCGCCTGGTTCATCAGGCTCTCTATCTTCGTCAGCTCCGCGTCGCCGGTCAGACCCTTTTTGTGGTCGCACAGCGCGCTGAAGTAGCGGCGGATTATCTCGTTCAAAGAGGCGTCGCGGGTCGCGGCGTCGTCGGAGATGCAGTAGCCCGCCATGTTAACACCCATGTCCGTGGGCGATTTATAGGGGCTCTTGCCCTCGATTTTCTCAAATATAGCGTTGAGCACGGGGAAGACTTCAACGTCTCTGTTGTAGTTGACGGTGGTCTTGCCGTAAGCTTCGAGGTGGTAGGGGTCGATAACGTTGACATCGTTGAGGTCGGCGGTTGCCGCCTCATATGCGAGGTTGACGGGGTGCTTCAGGGGCAGGTTCCATATGGGGAACGTCTCGAACTTTGCGTATCCCGCCTTGATGCCGCGCAGGTTGTCGTGATAGAGCTGGGAGAGGCAGGTCGCCATCTTTCCGCTTCCGGGGCCGGGCGCGGTTATAACAACGAGCGGGCGCTCGGTTTCGATATATTCATTCTTGCCGAAGCCCTCTTCGCTGACGATGTGCGGGATATTATAGGGATAGCCCTCAATGGGATAGTGGATAAAGACGCGCACGCCGAGATTTTCAAGCCTGTTCTTGAATGCAAGCGCGGCGGGCTGACCCTTATACTGCGCGATAACGACGCTGCCGACGAAAAGACCGATCGCGCGGAACGCGTCGATGAGGCGCAGCACGTCGCTGTCGTAGGTTATGCCGAGGTCGCGGCGGATCTTGTTGTTTTGGATATCGCTCGCGTTGATGACAATGACTATCTCAACATCCGAGCCGATATTCTTGAGCATCTGCAGCTTGCTGTCGGGCTTGAAGCCGGGCAGGACGCGCGAGGCATGGTAGTCGTCGAAGAGCTTGCCGCCGAACTCAAGATAGAGCTTGCCGCCGAACTCCTTGATGCGTTTGCTTATCTGCTCGGACTGCTTCTGGATATAAAGGTCGTTATCGAATCCCACTTTGAACATTGTAAAACCTCACAGTATATTTTTTGCGCTTGACGCGCTTTGTCGCCGCAAAATGCGCCGCCCCTCGACGCGAATTTATCAAAATCAATTAATTATACAACTTCCGCGCCGCCATTGCAACTCTTTTGAAGCATTACCCCCCGAGCCTTAAAAACAAAAAACAGCCGCAGCATTTTCGGCGGCGCTTTGTGTATTAACCTGTCCCCCTTGACAACCGGCGGAGCGGTTATATAATTAGACTGTTCGTTTTTTGCATGCATGGGGGTAATTAAATGGAAAAAGATAAATCGTTTCTCGGCACTCAGCCGGTCGGCAAGCTGCTTTTCAAGCTCTCGCTGCCGACGGTCATAGCGCAGATAGTCAATATGCTCTACAATATCGTTGACCGCATATATATCGGTCATATGCCCGGCGACGGCAGCCTTGCACTGACAGGAGTCGGCGTGTGCCTGCCGATAATTATGATAATCTCGGCGTTCGCCGCGTTCGTCAGCGCGGGCGGCGCGCCCAGGGCGTCGATATCCATGGGCAAGGGCGACAACGGCTCGGCGGAAAAAATACTCGGCGGCTGCTTTTTCATGCAGGTAATAATATCTGCCGTTCTGACTGCGCTGCTGCTTATCTTTGACCGCGACCTGCTCCTCGCCTTCGGCGCGAGCGAGAACACTATCGAATACGCGGTCGATTATATGAATATTTACGCTATAGGTACCGTCTTTGTCCAGCTGACGCTCGGCATGAACGCATTTATAACGGCGCAGGGCTTCGCGAATATCGGCATGGTGACCGTCATGATAGGCGCTGTATCGAATATTGTGCTCGACCCGATATTTATCTTTGGACTGCATATGGGAGTCAGGGGCGCCGCGCTCGCGACGATTATATCGCAGTGTATCTCCTGCGTCTGGGTCGTGGCGTTTCTCTTCGGCAAAAAGACAATATTGCGCCTGAAGGCGAAGAATTTCTTCGTTTCTCCTAAAATTATCCTGTCGTGCATTACGCTCGGGCTCGCGACTTTTATCATGCAGTCGAGCGAGAGCGTTATCTCGGTCTGCTTCAACTCGTCTTTGCTCAAATACGGCGGCGATATCGCCGTCGGTGCAATGACGATACTGACGAGCGTCATGCAGTTCGCCATGCTGCCGCTCAACGGCATCTCACAGGGCTCTCAGCCTATCCTCAGCTACAACTACGGCGCGGGAAACAGCGAGCGCGTCAAAAAGACATTTAAGCTGCTTCTTGCCGTGTGCCTCACCTATTCGTTCCTGCTCTGGGGATTCATCGAGCTGTTCCCGCAGGGTTTTGCAAGGATGTTCAGCTCAGACGCCGCGCTTATTGGTTTTACCGCGCACGCCCTGCGCATCTACTGCGCCGTGCTCTGCCTGTTTGGCATACAGATGTCGTGCCAGATGGCTTTCGTATCGATAGGCAGCGCGCTGTGCTCGATATCGGTTGCGGTCGTTCGCAAGTTCGTGCTGCTCCTGCCGCTTATTTATATCATGCCGGCGTTTGTCGCAGACAATACGATGGGTGTCTATATGGCGGAGCCCGTAGCGGATGTTATCGCGATAACATTCACGTCCATACTCTTCACAATTCAGTTCGGCAAGGCAATGAAAAAGCTCGAAGCATAGAAATATGGGAGGCAAAATAAAATGGCCGATGAAATAAAAATCCGCGCGGCAACGCCCGACGACGCGCCGGCGCTGCTCAAAATATACGCACCCTATGTCAAAAACACCTCGATAACATACGAATACGATGTGCCGAGCGAGGAGGAGTTCCGCAGGAGAATCGAATCTACGCTCAGGAGATACCCGTATCTCGTGCTCGAAAGGGAGGGCGATATCCTCGGCTATGCCTATGCGGGTCCGCTTCATTCGCGCCCGGCGTATGATTGGGCGGTTGAGACATCGATCTATCTCGATCAGAATGCGCGCGGCGGCGGGCTCGGCAGAAAGCTGCACGACGCGCTCGAAGCCGTGCTGCGCGAGCAGGGCTTTCTCAACATGAACGCCTGCATAGCCTATCCAGAAGTTGAGGACGAATATCTGACGAAAAACAGCGCGGAATTCCACGCGCATCTCGGCTACCGAATGGTCGGCGGCTTCACAAAATGCGGATATAAATTCCACCGCTGGTACGGCATGGTTTGGATGGAGAAGCTTATCGGCGAGCATCTTGAAAATCAGCCGCCGGTCATCCCGTTCCCACAGATAGGAAATGTCATCCACGAGAAGTACGGAATAGATTAAAAAAATATACACGCCCCGAAAGAACTGTGCACTGTCTTTCGGGGCGTGTATTTTTATGAGTTGCAGTTTCCCTTATTCTCAGCCTTGATTACCCTCAGGCCGATTGTAAAAAAATCTTATTTGATCTTTATCTGCCAGTATGCGATGTAGTCTCTCTCGTAGGTGTAGGTGATGTGGATGGTGTCACCCTTGACGACAACTGAGGGATAAGAATACTCAGCGAGACCCTTTTCGAAGGTCTTTATCTTTGTGAAGGTCTTGCCGTCATCGGTCGAAACGGAGAGGACAAGAGGAGTACGGATGCCGGGGAGACCAATGTTGTTATAAGCCAGGAAGATTCTGCCCTGATCGTCGGTGTCGAGGTCGATACCGCTGTTGTTGTTGGGAAGCTTGGTGGCATAAGCGCGGCACCAGGTCTTGCCGTTATCATAGGAATCGCTGCGATAGATCTTGCCGACCTTTGTTCTTGTGAGCATATGGACAGAGCCGTCAGCGGACTGCCAAAGGGTGGGCTGAATCATCGGAACCTTGAACCATGTGCAGTATTTGGAATCGACATTAGCGGTCTTTGTCCAAGTCGCGCCGTCGTCGGTGGAAATGTCAACGAATGCTCTCCACTCGCCGTCGATCTCAGTCGAAGCGGGTGCAAGAACGGTGCCGTCCTTAAGTCTGATGGGCTTATTCTTGACGGGTCCTCTACCGCCGCTGTTGTCGCCGGGGACAAGCTCTCTGGGAGTGCTCCAGCTTCTGCCGTCGGTCGAGGTTGCGTAATAGGTCTTCCAGTAATCGGTGTCAGTGCCGACCTTGAAGTAAAGAACGACAGTGCCGTCTTCCTTCTGGAACAGAACGGGGTTCCAGTGAGCTATGTCATCAGCCGCGGAAACAACGATGGGATCGCTCCAGCCATCCTCTTCGGTGCGAACCGAGGTGTAGATCTTAACATCGCTCTTCTTCTCGGAAGAACCGCCGAACCATGCTGCGATAACGGAGCCGTCATCGAGGGGCAGAACCGTTGAAGCGTGGCAGGAATCGGTTATCTTCTTGTCGAAGATCATTTCTTTTGTTGCGGAGACGATGATATCATCGCTCGAACTTTTAGCCATGCCTATGGATGCGAGAGCAAACATGAGGCTGATTGCGACGAGAACCGATAAAATTCTCTTGGTCATTTTACTTCCTCCTAAAAATTTCCTATATTATGCCGCGTTTCCACAACGCTCAAGAAGGTTTTGAGCGATTGAAAATCACGTAAAAGCCGCAGGAAAACATCACTTGATCTTTATCTGCCAGTAGGCGATATAGTCTCTTTCATATGTATAAGTGATGTGGATGGTGTCGCCCTTGACAACGACTGCGGGATAAGAGTACTCCGCGAGTCCGGTCTCGAAGGTCTTTATCTTCGTGAAGGTCTTGCCGTCGTCAAGCGAAACGGCGAGGGTGAGGGGCGTTCTGATGCCGGGGATGCCGACGGGGTTATAGACGAGGAAAATTCTTCCGCTGTCGTCGGTGTCGAGGTCGATACCGCTGTTGTTGTTCGGCAGGTTGGTCGGATATGCGCTGCACCAGGTCTTGCCGCCGTCATAGGAATCGCTTCTGTAGATTTTGCCGACCTTTGTTCTTGTGAACATGTGAACCGAGCCGTCCTTCGATTCCCAAAGCGTGGGCTGGATCATCGGGGTCTTGAAGAAGCCGAGGAAGGTCGAATCAATTTCGGGAGTTCTGTTCCAGGTATTGCCGTTGTCGGTCGATATGTCAACGAAGCATCTGTATTTGCCGCCGAGCTCGGTCGAGCCGGGAGCGAGTATAGTGCCGTTCTTGAGTCTGATGGGCTTGTTCTTGACGGGACCTCTGCCGCCGCTGTTGTCGCCGGGGACAAGCTCTCTGGGAGCTACCCAGTTCTTGCCGTCGGTCGAGACGGAATAGTAGGTCTTCCAATATTCGGTGTCCTTGCCGACCTTGAAATAGAGGGTTATCGTGCCGTCGTCGTTCTGGAAGAGAACGGGGTTCCAGTGGGCGACATTCGGATCGGCGGAAACTCTGATGGGCTCGCCCCATTTTCCGTCCGTGCCGCGCACGCTTGTGAGTATCTTGACATCGTCGTCGCTCTCGGACGAGCCTGCGAACCATGCCGCAACAACTGTACCGTTGTCAAGAGGCAGAACGGTCGAAGCGTGGCAGGAGTCGGTGGGCTTTTTGGTGAATATCCATTCTTTCTCAGCAGAGACGATTATCTTTTTGGGGTTTGTTTCAACCGCTGAGGGCTTGCTGTCGTCCGGCTTGGAGGGGACGGTAGTCGAGCCGCTGTTGTCGCCCGATGCGGGCTTTGTGGTGTCGGCAGCGGGGGTTGTTTTTGTGGGGCCTCTTCTGACTGAGGGCGCGGCGGAAATGGCATCGGTGCCGCTCGTCGCGGGCTCTGTCGTCTCAGGTGCGGCGGTGGTGTCCTCTGCCGCAGGAGCTGTTGTCGCATCCGTCTTGATGTCGGATGCCGCGGTGGTGTCGCTGCCGTCGCTGCCGCTCTTGTCAGAAGCGCAGGCGGCAAATGACAGGATCATAAGAACTGCAATGGCTAAAGCTAAAAATCTTTTCATTTCACAAATCTCCGTAGGGTCTCGATTTTTCCGGTTATCCGGTCCTTTAGATGTTTCGAGGCTGCGGATATTCATTACCTGCGCCATATAAGCGGTAATGGAGATCGGCAGCCACCGTTTATATCGTAACTATTATACATCGTTTCGACAGAAAAAGTCAACTTTTTTTAGTAATATTTAACTAATTTTTATCTGAAATTTCGTTAATTTTATCAATTGAATTACAAAATACAATTCTCGCACGGCAGATACACAAATTCAGGTACTTTGCATTAATATTCATACAATATATATGGTGGGGAGCGAAAACCCGCCAAAACAAAAAGAATCCGTGCCGCCGGGCGATTTTACGCTCTGCGGCACGGAAATATATTTATTTGTAGTTCCTCAGAACCTCTTTGTAGAACTCTATCGCCGCGCCGATGGCGGAGAGGTCGATGTTCTCGTCAACACTGTGGACGCTGTTGAACTGCTGCATGTTGATATCGATCGGAGCAAAGCGCAGCGTGCACGGGCAGACGTCGCTCATCCAGCGGGCGTCGGTTCCGGCGGCGAGGACGAACGGGGCAACTGCGGCGTGCGGGAACACGTCTCTCGCGCAGCGGCAGACATATTTGAATGCCCTGCTGCCTGTATCAGCCGGTCGGTGGAACTCGTGCCCGTCGGCGGGCTCGGTTATTTCAAGCGCATATTTCTTCGCGAGTTCTCTTATCTTCTCCATGTCGCCGACAAGATCCTCTTCGTCGATGTATCTTATCAGCGCGCTCGCAGAGCACTCGTTGTCGCGCGGGGTCTTGCCCTTCTTTGACTCGATGCTGCCGAAAACGCAGGTCGTGCCTAGCATCGCGGCCGCCTGGGAGTTTATCTTCGGCATGAGCTTTATCAGCAGCGGCTCGAAACACCATAGGTTCGCGAAGATAAGTCTCAGCGGGAAGTTCATATAGGGCAGGAGCGCCGTGAACATCTCGCGCACCTGCGCGGGCATTTTTATCGTCAGCTTCAGCGCGGAAACCTCAGCGATGAATTTTGAAACTCGGGTCACGGGATTGTCGCTGAGGGTCAGCCCTTCGGAGTCGCCCTGAACGGCGCGGACATTTATTCTGTGGTAGCCCTTTTCGTGAACAGCTATCATCGCGCACTTGCAGTCTATCCCGTCTATCGGTGCGTTGATGACCCCGCCGCCCTCGTCGATGGCGAGTTCAAATTCGATGCCCTGCTTCTCAAAATATTTCACGGCTTCGTGTATTCCGTCGCCGAAAATCTCTTCATTGTGTCCCGAGGCTATATATAAGTTGCATGCGGGTTCAAAATCCTCGGCGAGCAGCTCCTCGACTGCGGAGAGCTCCGCGAAGAGCGAAGTCTTTGTGTCTACCGTGCCGCGTCCCCATATCTTTCCGTCGGATATCTCGCCGAACTTTTCGTGAGTCCAGTCGCCCGTCGCGGCAACAACGTCGTGGTGCGACATGAGCAGTATATTCCGGCTCTCGTCGCGCCCGGGGATTTTATAGACCCAGCAGTCCTCGCTGAAATATTTTATCTCGGCGCGCTCATGCAGCAGCGGAAACAGCTCTTTTACCGCCGCGCGCAGCTTCGCAAACTCCGTGTCGTCATATATTTCGCGGGACGATACGGTCTGACATTCTATCATTTTCATCAGCCGTTCGCCGTTTTCGATATCCTCCTGCTCGGTTGTATAGACCGGCTTTTCGCCTATCGGCTCGGCTTTTTTCGCGGCGAGCGCGGCTCTTATCAGCAGTATACATATAAATATAACAAGAACTGCAAGCACGGCGAGAAGTATATAAAGTCCCATATCGTTCACCCTTTCTCTTTCTGCCACTCATTTTATCATATCTGCGTATTTCATGCAACTTGACTTTTTGGCATATCAGATGATAAAATATAGATACCATGAGTGGCGCATCTATAAGATGCGGCATAATAAAAAACATAAAAACGGAGGGATTCGGTGAGCAAAGAGGGAAATACGGGCGCGAAGATACACTGCGCCGTATGCGGACGCACATTTGACGCGGCCGCGGATAAATGCCCGAACTGCTCGGCTCCGGCGTCGCTTTCACAGCCCGTCTCGGAGCCAAGGGAAGAGAAAAGAGAGCCTGTATTCGTCTGCACGATATGCGGACATGTCCACGAGGGCAAGGCTGCGCCCGACCGCTGCGAGAACTGTGGAGTCGGCGGCGAGCTGATTGAAGAGCGCCGTCCCGCGCTGACAAGAACATGGGTCTGCACGGTCTGCGGGCTTAAAATAAAGAGCGAAAATGCGCCCGAGAAGTGTCCGAAGTGCGAGTCGCCCGCCGAGCTGTTCAAGGCTCAGAAGGACGGCATCGCGCGTATGCGCTGCTCGATATGCGGCTTTGAAATCGAGGGCGACACAGCGCCCGACCGCTGCGAAAACTGCGGCGTTGACGGGGACATGTTCGAGCCCGTGAAAAACTGACGGAGAGACTGATATGAACGTACTTGTTATAGACGGACAGGGCGGCGGAATAGGCAAGCTGCTCGTTTCCGGGATAAAAAGCGAATATCCGGACTTCTTCGTGACCGCCGTCGGCGCGAACAGCATCGCGACCTCCGCCATGCTCAAGGCGGGCGCCGATGCCGCCGCGACGGGCGAAAACGCAGTGTGTGTCGGGTGCCGCAAGGCGGATGTCATAGCGGGTCCCGTCGGTATAGTCATAGCCGACGCGTTGCTCGGCGAGATAACGCCGAAGATGGCGGCGGCGATAGGGCAGAGCGACGCAAAGCGTGTGCTCGTCCCTGTCAACCACTGCGACAATATAGTCGTCGGCGTCGGGGATATCCCGATGGCGAAGCTCGTTCAGTCCGCCGTGAAAGAAATCGGAAAAGGGTCTTGATTTTCGCTTGAAATGTGATATAATAATCGCGATCTCACGAAGGGATCGGGCTTTCAGAAGAGAGCGAAGATTTTTTTAAAATAACGTGAAAACATTGCCGCGAGGGTAACTGCGCTTCCAGAAGGGAGTGCCGTACCCCCGCTTTTTGTTTTTTTGAAAGGACGATCCCCATGACAAACAAGAATTCAATGCGAATCAGAAAGACGGTCATAACCGCGCTGTGCGTCGCGCTGTGTATCGTGCTGCCCATGGCGTTCCACATGGTCAAAAACGCCGGAACGATATTCCTGCCGATGCATATCCCGGTGCTGCTGTGCGGACTTATCTGCGGCTGGCAGTACGGACTCGTGTGCGGTCTGCTCGGCCCCCTGCTCTCGTCGCTCCTGACCCAGATGCCGCCGATGGCTATCCTGCCGTCGATGATGGCGGAGCTCGCAGTCTACGGCGCAGTGACGGGTCTTATGATGTATGCGTTTAAATATAAGACTACATATCTCTCGCTCTACACGAGCCTCGTTGTCGCGCTCATCTCCGGGCGCGTCGTTTCGGGCATACTCAAAGCCCTCATCTTCTCCGCCGGAAACTATTCGTTCTCCGTCTGGGTGACTGCGTCGTTCGTCACCTGCCTGCCGGGTCTCGCTATCCAGCTCGTGATAATCCCGACCCTCGTAAAAGTTCTTGCAAAAGCTAAGCTCCTGCCGCGCAGACAGGCGCAAAAACAGGCTTGACTTTGATTTTTCTTCGGGGTATAATAATCCCATATTATAAAGGCTGTGACGAAGAACACGGATCTTTTCGGGACGATCAGAGAGGGAAATGTTTGCTGCGAGTTTCCTTCGTCCGCAGGGTCTATTCCGCTTTCGAGCCGCAGGGCGATGAGTTCTGCCGCGTGCCCGCGTTATGGGCTGAGAGTTAAACACAAGGTGGTACCGTGCTTATTGCACCCTTGGGACGGCGGGAGCCGTTCTGAGGGTGTTTTCTATTAAATATGATGCAGGAGGATATAAAATGCTGGATCTCAGATTTGTCAGAGAAAACCCCGAAATAGTCAAAGAAAACATCAAAAAGAAGTTTCAGGATCAGAAGCTTCCGCTCGTCGACGAGGTCATTGAGCTTGACAAGCTCTGCCGCGCCGCAAAGGGCGAGGCTGATGAGCTGCGCGGCAGCCGCAACCGCCTGTCGAAGCAGATAGGCGCGCTCATGGCGCAGGGCAAGCGCGACGAGGCGGAAGAGGTGAAGGCTCAGGTCAGCGCGAACGCCGCGAGACTCGCTGAACTCGAGAAGCTCGAAGAGGAGCTCGGCGAGAAGATAAAGAAGATAATGATGGTTATCCCGAACATCATCGACCCGAGCGTGCCGATAGGACGCGACGACAGCGAGAATGTTGAAATTCAGCGCTTCGGCGAGCCCGTAGTGCCCGATTTCGAGGTTCCGTACCATACAGAGATAATGGAAAAGATGAGCGGCATCGATCTCGACTCCGCAAGAAAGGTTGCGGGCAACGGCTTCTATTACCTCATGGGCGATATCGCCAGACTCCATTCGGCAGTTATTTCATATGCGCGCGATTTCATGATCGACCGCGGCTTCACTTATTGTGTGCCGCCGTTCATGATAAGAAGCGATGTCGTCACCGGCGTTATGAGCTTTGCCGAGATGGACGCGATGATGTATAAAATCGAGGGCGAGGATCTCTATCTCATCGGCACGAGCGAACATTCGATGATAGGCAAGTTCATCGATACAATAATCCAGCCCGAGACTCTGCCCCTGACCCTCACGAGCTACTCCCCCTGCTTCCGCAAGGAAAAGGGCGCTCACGGTATAGAAGAGCGCGGCGTTTACCGCATCCACCAGTTCGAGAAGCAGGAGATGATAGTTGTCTGCGAGCCGGAGGACAGCAAGATGTGGTTCGACAAGCTCTGGCAGAACACGGTCGATTTCTTCCGCACTCTCGATATCCCGGTGCGCACCCTCGAGTGCTGCTCGGGTGACCTCGCGGATCTCAAGGTCAAGTCTATAGATGTCGAGGCGTGGTCGCCCAGACAGAAGAAGTATTTCGAGGTCGGCTCATGCTCGAACCTCGGCGACGCACAGGCGCGCAGGCTGAAAATACGCATCAACGGCAAGGACGGCAAGCACTTTGCCCATACGCTCAACAACACCGTTGTTGCCCCGCCGAGAATGCTCATAGCGTTCCTTGAAAACAACCTCAATGTCGACGGCAGCGTCAATATCCCCGAAGCCCTCAGACCGTATATGGGCGGCAAGGAGAAAATAGGCGGCTGAGAATAACAGCATATAAAATCAAAGCCATAATTCACTCTTCAAAGTGAGTTATGGCTTTTTGCTGTTTTGTGCAGCCAAGCAGCGGGCTCTTTTTTACGGTTCGGAGTCAGATAATGAAAGGCTTGAGTATTTACTTGAGTATTTATAAGAAATGTGATAAAATCGAGATATCAAAAAAGATATAATGGGGTGGCAACATGAAGACTGGAGAAAGAAAAAATACTGCCGTTAAATGGATAATCGGAATATTGGCGGCCGCAGTGGCGGCGGTGCTTATATTTATTTTGTCTATATTCGCAATAGACCCGATGTTCCATTATCATGCTCCGCTGAAGTTTCTGTCGTATCCGCTTGTCAACGAGCGCTATCAGAATAACGGAATAGCCAGGCACTTTGACTATGATTCGGTTATCACCGGAACCTCCATGACGGAGAATTTCAAAACGAGCGAGGCTCAAGAACTTTTCGGTTCTGATTTTATAAAGGTCGCGTTTTCCGGCGGCGGATATACGGAAATAGGCGACAATCTCAAGGCGGCGTATGATTCCGGACACGACATCAAATATGTCATATGGGGTCTTGACTATGACAAGATGATCTACGGCAAGAATTACCGCTATACCGAAAAGGGCGATTTCCCGGACTATTTGTATAACGACAGCAGCCTCGACGATATAAAATATTTCTTCGACCCGGTCGTTATCAGGCTTACCGGAAGCGTTGTAAAGTCTACCGTTATTGGAAGAGTGCCAACTTCGTTTGATGTTTATGAAAACTGGAGCGCCTGCTATGAATACGGGCGCGACGAGGTTATAAAGTCGTGCGAGCTCAACGCCTCTGCGAGCAAGATGCAGCAGCTGACCGATGCCGACCGCGCCGTTGTAACGGAAAATCTGAACGAGAATGTTATCAGTATTGTTAAAGCGCATCCCGAGACCACATTCTATTTCTTCTATCCACCTTACAGCATAGCGCACTGGGGCATGGAGATAAATAACGGTCAGCTCGACAGGACGCTCGGAGCGGAAAATCTGATAACAAAAGAGCTTTTGAAATATGACAATGTCAGACTGTATTCATTCCGCGGCAACTCCGAGCTCATATGCAACCTCGATAACTACAAGGATGCAAAGCACTACGGTGAATGGGTGAACTCGCAGATGCTGCAGTGGATGAAGAATGACGAATACCGTATCACAGAAGAGAATCTCGCCGAATACGAAAAGAACGCCGACGATTTGATAAAATCTTATGATTACGACCAACTCTTCAAATGACGGCGAATATCAACAAACATAATTTTATAAAAGAGCCTGCGGACAGCGGGCTCTTTTGCTTTTACACGGATTTTACTTTCGCTTTACCAAAAGTCGGTTGATGCTTCGGATTCCTACGGGTTAAACTGATAGCGGAAGGGAGAAACCGGGCATATAAAGTCATGAAAGAAACCAATGTCGCCGAGAAGGGCGGAAGCTTTTTTGAAAAGCACGCAGAGATATGGAAATTCATAAAATTCACTTTTGCAGGCGCATCCTCGTCGCTGATAGAGCTCGGCGTGTTCGCTCTGCTCCAGTATGTCGTGTTCAAGTCCCTCAACGATGTCCCCGTGACGGACAGCCCCGTTCTCGCGTTTCTCGGCGTCGAGTATAAAGGCTATATGTATTCGTATTTCATCTCGACAGTCGTCGGCTACGCGATAGCGTTCGTCATGAACAGAAAGATAACTTTCAAGGCGAACGCACCGCGTTTAATCTCTATCTTTTCGACAGCGGAACTGACGCAAAGGGCGGCGGATATGAGCCATTTGACCCGGAGATAATAGACTGGTACAGGAAAAAGCGCGACGAGCTGAAAGCCCAAAACGGAGACTACATTCCGTCCCTTGTATTCCAGCACATACCGATGTTCGAGCACTACAATGTTCTCAAAAGAGTCGGTAAGCGTGAAAAGGGCGCGATACCTGCGTTCAGAATACACAAGGGCGAGCATTATAAAATAGATGAAACCAAGTGCGTCGAGGGTTCTGTATTATTAGAGCCTCCGTCGATACCGGATATCAACACCGGCGAGTTCGAGACACTCAGCGAAAAGGGCGATGTGCTAGGTGTATATGTCGGTCACGACCACAAAAATTCTTATGTCGGAAAGGTCGGCAATATCGATGTCGGTTTCACTCAGTCGGCGGGCTTCAATGTCTACGGCAACGGAAAACAGCGCGGCGTGCGCTGCTTCGTCCTCGACGAGAACGATCCGCGCAATTATAAGACATATACCAAGACATATGAGCAGCTCTGGCAAGCTCAACACGCCGATAAAAGACGCGATATGGCGCGTAGTCCCCACGACCGTGGACATGGCAAAAACGATGATAGCAAAGGCGCTTGCCGCTCTTGCGGCAGTTGTCGCGCTGATAGTCATCGCTGCCAAATTTCTTTAAACAGACAACTTCTATTTTCATCATGACTCTTCTGCGAAGCCCCGGGGCTTCGCGCATTAAAAAAGACTGCCTCAAGGGCAGCCTTTAATATTATTTATCTTTTTGCGCCGGAGACCACAAATTTTTCATCGTCCGAAACGGCGACATCAACATCAAAGTACGGCGCGAACACTGCTGATAATTCCTCGGCAGTCAGCATCTCGCGCGAGACGCTGTCCGCTCTGCCCTTGTGGTGCATGCGCAGCGCATCAAGGCTCATGCCGTGCGCCACGGTCAGCCGTCCGCCGCTTTTAAGCCAATGGGACAGCCGCTCAACGAGCCTCTCCGGGCTTTCAAAATGCGGGAAAGCGTTATAAACAACGCAGCAGTCGCACAGGCGCTCAACGGGAATCTCCTCAACATCGCCGCAGATCACCTCGACTCTCTGGTCGTGCATCTTCGATGCGGCTATCCGCGCCATCTGAGCCGAAATATCAACGCCGATAACGCGATCCGCGCCGCGTGCGAGGTAATACGGGAACATGACTCCCGTGCCGCAGGCAACGTCGAGCACGACGGAGTTTTCTTTCACTCCGGCGGCGTCAAGTATGAAATTTATCTTTTCGTCGCTCTTTATCATGTTGGCGTCCCACTCGGGCGCCATGCGGTCAAAGAACGCGGCAATCTCTTTTTTGTTCATGCGTCAGTCTCCCGAAATTTATGCTCATATGATACCACAAGACCGCGCGATTATCAATATCGGTGTGGGATAAAAATGCCTGCGGAATTGGCGATACGGAGCGGTGATTTTATTTTGAACGGGCGTCGGCGTGCGAAAACAGATACAGCGACAAATTAGGGGGGTGCTATGGCTTAAGCGATAGAGAACTCTCAATCTATAAAACAACGCTTTGCACCCCACAATCACTCCCGCAAAATTAAAAAGGACTGCCAAACGGCAGTCCCTCTTGAAAAACTATCAATAATCTGTAACTCTTATCGTCGAGATGATTTCGGCGCCGAGAAGAGTTTCGAGCTTTGTGCGCAGCTCGCGCTCCGAGGCGACGGGGGTGACAAAGGCGAACTCGTCCTCCGGCGCGCCGGCGCGCTTGAGGAGCTTTATCTCGCCGAAAGTCTTCTCCGCCGATGATATGACCTGCTGCTTCTGCTGAGCGCGCGCCCTGACATAGAGCGCCGTAGGCATGTCGAGATAGTCGGAGACATAGCCCTCTTCGCTGTCCGCCCAGCCGAAGAACTTCTGCTTGTTCTCGTGGCGTGCGCAGTCGATAACGTCGCCGACGACCGCGCTTGCGGTGGGCAGCTTGCCCGCGCCTCTGCCGTAGAATACGACATCGCCTATCGCGTCGCCGCGCACAAGAATTGCGTTGAAAACATCGTCAACGCTCGCAAGCTGGCTGTGGTGATCGACGAATGCGGGGCTGACTATCGCATAGATGTGCTTGCCGTCCTCGCTCTTGCGCGCTCTGCCGAGAAGCTTTATAACTCCGCCCCAGTCCTTGGCGTATTCGACATCTTCGAGCGTTATTTCGGTTATGCCCTCGGTGTGAACCTGGTCGGGATAGACATGCTTGCCGAAGCACAGGGACGCGAGAATGCATACCTTGCGGCAGGCGTCGAAGCCGAGAATATCCGCCGAGGGGTCGCGCTCGGCATAGCCGTTGTCCTGCGCGAGCTTGAGCGCGTCTTCAAATGCCATGCCGTCGTTTATCATGCGGGTGAGAATAAAATTCGTCGTGCCGTTGAGAATGCCCGCGAATTCGTTTATCTCGTTTGCGGCGAGGCACTGGCTTATCGGTCTGATTATCGGTATTCCGCCGCCGACCGACGCTTCAAAGAGGAAGTTCACATTGTGCTCTGCGGCGTATCCGAGCAGCTCGCAGCCCTTCGCCGCGACAAGCTCTTTGTTCGAGGTCACAACGCTCTTGTCCGCTTTGAGGCAGGCGGAGACGAACTCATACGCCGGATGAAGTCCGCCCATCGTCTCGACGACGACCTTTACCTCGGGGTCGTTGAGAATAATATTAAAATCTTTTATAAAAAGCTTCTCATTCGGGTCGCCCGGAAAATCCTTGAGGTCGAGAATATATTTTATCTCAAGCTCCGACTGCGTGCTCTTGCGCACGATGCTGTCGTGATTTTTGTTGATTACTTCGGCAACGCCGCTTCCGACAACGCCGTAGCCCATTATCGCTATATACATGATAACTGTCTCCCCACTGTCATTGATTTTTATTATTTTATCACAAACAGCCCCGGCGATAAAGCCCCAAAGGAAAACTTTCTTACATTTTTATGAAGTATTTTTCAAACTCATTGAGTTTTAAGATAAAATAGTATAATATATATAATAAATTATGCTGTTTTGTCATTGGACGCAGGAAAAAACGGTTGAAAGAAGAGGTGCAGAAAATGTCCCCTGCCACTGTGGAAAAGAGAAGAGCGGTACTTATCAATGTCGCATATATCGCGCTCGTGCTCGGCGCGTTTTATCTGTTCATGAAATATGCATTCTGGACAGTCGCTCCGTTCTTGTTCGCATTCTTGGTCGCCGCCGCGCTCCAGCGCCCGACCAATTTTATCTCGAAGAAAACCCATATCAAAAAGGGAATTGTCTCTGTTATCGCGGTGCTGCTGATAATCGCGCTGCTGATAACAATAGTTGCCCTGACCGGCGCAAGGGTCGTGTCCGAGGTCAAGGGACTCGCCTCGACACTCGCCGAGTGGCTCAAGAAAGTGCCCGATTATGTAAAAAGCTGGGAGACTTCGCTCTATCGCTTCGCCGAGCGTCTGCCGGACGGACTTCAAAGCTCAGCCGAGGATGCGATAAAATCATTCTCGGACAAGCTCCTGCTATCATCAGAAGAGCGTGCGGCACAGCGCGCGCAGGGCGGTGAGCAGAACTCCAATATCAATCTTTTGTCTATCCTCAAGACTCCGCTCAGCGGCGTCTGGTCAACCGCGAAGCAGATTCCGAGTTTTTTGGTCGGCGTGCTCCTGTTTATTATCGCCGCCTGCTTCATGACCGCCGGATATGACGGAATAGTCGGCTTCATCAAGAATCAGCTGACCCCGCAGAAGCGCAGAACGCTCTCGAAAACTAAACAAATCGTGTTCTCGTCCATGGGCAAACTCGTCAAGTCATATGCGCTGATAATGCTCATAACTTTTGCTGAGATGTCGATAGGTCTTAGCGTGCTGAAAGTCATCGGCGCGTACAAGAGCGGATATATATTTATTATCGCGATAATAACCGCAATAGTCGATATCCTGCCCGTGCTCGGCACAGGTACTGTCGTTATCCCGTGGGCGGTGTTCTCGCTGATAAACGGCAGCTACGGACTCGGAATCGGACTCATTGTCATATATGCCTGCATAACTGTCATACGCCAGATAATCGAGCCGAAGATAGTCGCGAGCAACCTCGGCATCCCGCCGATAGTCAGCATCATGGGCATGTATATCGGACTCCAGCTCTTCGGCTTCATCGGAATATTTATTATGCCGATAGTTATAACCGTGCTCAAGGTGCTCAACGACGACGGCGTTATCCATATCTGGCGCAGCTCGAAGAAATCCGTTGAGGCGGACGCCGCGGCAGTCCAGCCGGAGGATGTTTCAGCCGAAGAGGAGAATCCGGAGACCGACGGCGAGCCGAAAGAGTAATTTGTTGACTTTTGGACTTCTTGTGTTATAATTGAACTGTAGTACAAAATTGTTCGCAAGCACAATTCGGATTTTATCGTGAAAGGACGGTTTTCATGGATATTTTACAGGCAAAAAAAGAAGTTATCGCAGCCGGTCTGCGCCTTGTCGAAAAGGGACTCATCGCGAGAACATGGGGCAATGTCAGCTGCCGCGTTGACGAGAACAGCTTTGTCATAACCCCGAGCGGAAAGCCCTATGAGGGACTGACCCCCGACGATATCGTCGAGGTCAAGATCGACACCTTGAGCTACGAGGGCAATGTCAAGCCCTCATCCGAAAAGGGCGTTCATGCCGAGGTCTACAAGGCTCATCCCGAGGCGGGCTTTGTTATTCACACCCATCAGAAGTTCGCTTCCATTATAAGCGCGACCATGCAGGGCATCCCGACGCTCAGTGAAAAAGGCCGCAAAGTTATAGGCGACAAGGTTCTGCTCGGCGCATACGGTCTGCCCGGCACGAAGAAGCTCAAAAAGGGCGTCGCCGCCGCTATCGCTGCCGACATGGACAGCAAGGCTGTTATCATGGCGCATCACGGCGCTGTCTGCTACGGCAAGGACAGCGAGGAGGCGTTCAACGTCGCCGCCACGCTCGAGCGCGAGAGCGCACTTTATGTGCTCGACCAGTTCGACCGTAAATTCGGCGAAAAAATTGCCGACCTGAGCGAAATGTGTGTTTCCTGGGCACAAAAGCACGGAAAAACTATTGTAAAACATGACGAAACCTGTTATAATAACTCGTACAGAGACGCAAGCGGAAAGATAGTGTTCTACGCTGCAGGCGACAAGGAGCATACCGTCACCGTCGATCCCGCAACTTCAGCGGTCAGCGGCGAGGGAGAGATTCCGACGGCAGACCTCCATCGCGCCATATATGCTTCACGCGATGATGTCAATGCTATTCTTTATTCTCAGGCTCCCGAGGTGCTCGCAGTTGCCGCCATGGGCAAGACTGTTAAACCTCAGCTTGATGACAGCGCCCAGATAATCGGCGTGAGCCTCAAGTGCGCGAAGAATTCGCCCAAGAAGGTCGTCAAGGCGCTCAAGGGTCGCCACTGCGTTCTCGTCAAGGACGGCGGCGCGCTTTGCTGCGGCTCTAATGAGAGCAACGCAGGTGCGGTCGAGATGATCGCAGAGAAGAGCTGCCTTACCTACATAGGCTCCGGCCTCTTCGGTAAGTGCAAGCCGATCAATCCTATCGAGAGCCTGCTCATGAGAGTTATCTATCTCAAGAAATACTCGAAGCAGGCCGAATAAATCAGACACCTACCATCTTCTTGCCCCCGTTTTATACAAAGAAAATCCCGACCTTAACCGGTCGGGATTTTCTTTTGTGCGATAAAATAACCACCGTCCGCGACGGTGGTTACAGTCTGTCGAAAAAGTCTGTCATTGCACGGACTCAAGGCTCCCCTGTGTAAGGGGAGCTGTCACGGCTAAGCCGTGACTGAGGGGTTGTTGTAATGAAAGTTCAAAGTACTCAGCATTTTGAAAATTTTTCCCTTATTCAGAACAATCCCTCCGGCGCTTCGCGCCACCTCCCTTTGCACAAGGGAGGCTTTGATTTTTGCGAAACCACCAAAAATAGGTTTATCGACACGCTCTAACCACCGTCCGCGACGGTGGTTATTGCTTTAGCTGCCGATATATTTTTCTATGAATCTTTCAACCGTGCTCCAATATAATTCCGGGTCAACCGATGACGAGAGCGCGTGTCCCGCACCCTCAACGGTCAGTTTTTCTTTTTCGCACGCCGCCGCTAAGTACAGCTCGCCGAGCATTTTATACGGCACGAGCTCATCCTCCGAGCCATGTATAAACAGCGTCGGTATACGACTCTTTTTAACCTGGTCAAGCGCGCTCGCCTGCTTGAAATCATAGCCGTCGCGAAGCTTTGAAAGCAATGACGCGGCGTTGAGCACCGGGAACCACGGGATGTGCAGCGTTTCCGCTTCCCAGATGAACTCATCCCACTCCGAGGTGTAGCCGCAGTCCGCGATAACGGCCTTGACATTTTCGGGCAGCGTCTCGCCCGATGCCATGAGCACCGTCGCCGCGCCCATGGACACGCCGTGCAGGATTATCCGCGCGTCGGGATCCCATGAAAGAATGAGCTTTATCCACCCGGCTATGTCCCTGCGCTCGGGCCAGCCCATGCCGATTTTTGCGCCATCGCTGTCGCCGTGGGCGCGCGCATCGACCGCGAGAACATTGAAGCCGCGATCATAGAATTTTTTAACGACCCCCGCCATGTGCTTCGCTTTGCTCGTGTATCCGTGGCAGACGAGCGCATAGTCGGAGCCGGAATTTTTGAATCTCTTGCCGTGCAGGCGCAGAGAGTCGGAAGTTATATAGACATCCTCGCCCTCGTCGGCGTACCACTTTTTCATTTCCGGCGTCCCGGTCATGCCGCTGTATTTTGCGCTCGCTTCTTCTTCATCAGCGCTCGTGTTTGTTGCCTTCTGAACGAGGTTGTTGAGCTTGCTCATATGTATGGGCGATTTCGTGTTTATCGCGAAGTTATAGAATATCTCCGCCGAAGCCGCAGTCAGAGCGGTCAGCCCGCTGAGCGTTCCGAGGACGGCGCTCGCTGTTTTTCTGCTGTTCATAAACTTCCTCCTACTTTTTTCAAGATTATAGCATAACCGCAAATGCCGTTCAAGCATCTCTGCGTTTTTTATATAAAATCATCGGCGCAAAAAAATAAAAGTTTGACAATTACTGCCTTTGAAAAATACGACAAAAGCTGATATAATTTTTTCATCGTGTAGCCAAAGGCGTAAATCCGGATGGGTTTGCGCCTTTTATTTTTTTGCAAAGGAGACAACCATGAAAAATAACGATCAGACCTTTCTCGGGCAGGAAAAGCTCGGCAGGCTCATGGGCAAATATTCGGTACCCTGCGTGATTTCCCTGCTCGTTGCGGCGCTCTATAACATTGTAGACCAGATATTCATCGCGAACGCCGCATATCTCGGCTCGGACGGCAACGCCGCAAACACTGTCGTGTTCCCACTGACGGTCATAGCCCTTGCGATAGCCGTTATGATAGGCGACGGCTGCTGCGCGTTTGTGAGCATATCCCTCGGCGCGGACAGGCGCGTGGACGCGCACAGGGGAGTCGGCAACGCAGTTGTGCTCTCCGCTGCGGGCGGCATAGTGCTGTGCATATTATATCTGATTTTTTCGGATGAATTTATCGCCATGTTCGGCGGCACGGTCAACGAAAAAACATTCGCGTTCGCGAAAGAGTATTTCTTCTGGATAGCCCTGGGCATACCCGTCTATGTTTTCGGCCAGGCGATGAACCCGGTCATCCGCTCGGACGGAAGCCCCCGCTTTGCGATGGTGTCTACGGTCGCGGGTGCTGTGGTCAATATTATTCTTGACCCTATATTTATTTTCGTGTTCAAATGGGGCATGATGGGCGCGGCGGTCGCCACGGTGCTCGGCCAGCTGCTCACGGCAGCGATGGCGGTATATTATCTGTTCCATATGCGCTCCGTGAAGCTCGAAAAAGAGTCGTTCAGGCTCTGCGGCGGCGTGATAAAAAGATTCATTCCGCTGGGCATTTGCAGCTTTTTGGCGCAGATATCCCTCGTCGCGGCGATGGCGGCGACAAATAATATGATCAGAAAATACGGCGCGCTCGACCCCGTTTTCGGGCTCGCGGAATATGCGCAGATACCCATGGCTGTCGTCGGAATAGTGATGAAATTCTTCCAGATAATTATGTCCGTGTGCATCGGCATGGCGGCGGGATGTATTCCTATCGTTGGCTACAACATGGGCGCGGAAAAATACGGCCGTGTGCGCGGACTGTTCACCCGCCTGCTGATATGCGAGACGGCTGCGGGCGCGATAGCGACGCTCATAGTCGAGCTGTTCCCGACCGGGCTTATAGCTATCTTCGGCGCGGCGAACGAGAGCGCGTATTATACCGAGTTCGCGGTGAAATGCTTCAGAATATATCTGTGCATGATGCCGCTCGCCTGCGTCAACAAGGCGGCGTTCATCTTCCTGCAGGCGATGGGCAAGGCGGTCGCTTCGACCGCGCTGTCGATGATAAGAGAGATAGTCTTCGGCGTCGGGCTGGTGCTTGTACTCCCGCTTGCGTGGGGGCTCGACGGAGTAATAATTTCGATGCCTGCGGCAGATATCCTCGCATTTATCGCCTCGGCGATAGTGATAATTTATACTTACCGCACGCTGAAAAAAGACGAGAGCAAAAGGCTCGCTTAAACAAAAAGTCCCGGAAGTCAAATCTTCCGGGGCTTTCTTGTTGTTTTATTTACGCCATGTTTTCCAGCGCGTTCATGAACTTCGGGTTGCTGGGAATGAACATATAGTTGAGGAACAGGACTTCGTCTATCGAGTTCGTCTTGACGAAATCGGCGAGCTTGACGGTCAGCTGGCGCGGATCGAGGACATATATTGTTTTATAATTCGCGCAGAGCCACGGTACAAAGGCATTTGCGTAGCTCTCTTTGATAACAACAATGCTCTTGTCGCTCTGTGCATCGGTCGTTATCTTGACAACGCCGTGGTCGCCGCCGACAAAGGCTAAGTATTTGTTCGACGAAGTCGTTTCTGTGTTGATGACTTTAATGCTGTAGCTGTTGCTCATCGCGGCGTCGGTGTCCGAGGCTATAGCCGTTGTGTTGACGGGCGGAATGAAATATTCGACATAGTCGGGGTCGTTCGAGAGCGCGGTGCTCTTTGTGTCTTTGTAGAAAAGCCCGAGGAACGGCGAGAGCTTGCCAGTCTGGAGAGTGTTTTTGTCAACGGGCGTGAACCCCGCGACTTTGGCGAAGGTCCGATAGGCGTAGTACGCGCCGAGGGTGGTCCAGTGGTGGTCGCTTCTGAAATAGAGATATTCGTCCGTGTGCGCCGCCATCTCGGCATAGGCGTTGACGGGCGTTATGTCCTTTAACTGCTCGTAGATGTAGCACATGCCCTCGTACTGCGACTTCGACACGCCGGTGTTATATTTGCTCGGGGCGTAGAACTCAATGGCGGTCGGCGCCATGAGGCAGTAGGCTTTGGTGTTCGGCATCTCCGCCTTGAGGCGGTTGAGTGCGTCGGCATAGTTTTTCATGTTTTTATACGCGTTGCCGTAGGGCTCCATGACGCGGTTGCCGATTTCGATGAGCGAAGTGCCGCTGTAGGTCTTGATCTTCACATCGTCGGAGACCGAGATGGCGTTTTTCGGCTTGACGAGACTGCCGTCCTCATTCGTCTGAGGCTCGGTGGTTCGCTCCTCGGTCGTCTGCTCTCCCGCAGGCTCGGAAGAGTCGCCCTGAGTGTCCTTGTTCGCACATCCCGCAAACGACAGCAGGATCGCCGCCGCCAGAACGGCTGCAAAAATTCTCTTGAGTTTCATGGAATACCTCCCCTGAAAGTTTTTCCCGTCTATATAATAGCACACTTTTTATAAAAAATGTGCGGATTTTGATTTTTCGATTCACAAAGTGAAAAAATCCCGGCGCGAAGCCGGGATCTCTGTTTTGTAAAATATCAGAATATGCGCGAATCGTCCAGCATAATGCTCTGATTCTTATGATACTCGTATATCTTTTTGCTGCCGTCGTGCTCGGTCACGGTTATCCGATTGGATTCGTACTTATATGTATAGGGATAAGTATGCGAGCTTACGGTTTTGCCGTTTGCGGTTTTTGTGACCTTTATGTTGACGGGATTTCCGTATTTGTCGTTGGTGTATACGGATTCCTGCGAAGAGCCGTCCGAGCTTTTCACCGTCAGCTTTATAAGCGCGCCGTTTTCGTCATATTTGTAGTCGGTCACATTCTTCAAATAGTCATCCGACTGCTTGACTTCCTCGGTCTTGCGGGAGATGTCGTTACGGCTGTTGTATTCGTATTTGTACGATTTTACAAGACCGCCGGAATAAACTTTCTCTTTCTTTGAGACTCTTCCGCTGCCGTCATACGAAACGGTGATTTTGTATTCGGTGCCGTCCATGCCGGCAACCCTGCCGCTGTCAACTCCGATGAGCTTTCCGCTTTTGTTATATGTGAACTTGTACGAGTTCATAGTGTCGCCGGATATAGGCTCAACAACGGAGATTTTGGTGATCCTCTTCGCAGAGTCGTATTCATAGCTGTATATGTAGCCGATGCCGCCGTCGGTGCGGATCTCTTTTACGGTGCCGTTGCTGTTATAGGTATATTCGTATGTCGTTGTAATGGAGGGAATGCTTTCTCCGTCAAGAGTTTTGTATGATACGCGCTTTACAAGGTTGTCGTGAGAATCAAATTCCTCTGTCCAGACCTTGATATAATTTGCGCCTTCATTATAACCTTTTCCGGCAAGCGCCCAGTTGTACCATCCGTCAAGGTCGGTGCCGAGGAAATATTTTGACTTCTTTACGTCGGGCTTGTTCGGCCTTGCGGTTGCCGCGGCGGTCGGCTTCTGCGTTTCTTTTGCAGTTTCGGCGGTGCCGGACGAAGAGGCTTCATTGCCGGCGGCTTCGCTTGCCGTGTCGCTTGCCTGCGCGTCGGTGCTTTCGGGCTGATTTTCCGACATGGCTTCGTCTGCTTTCCCTCCTGCGGCGTTGAGAGGCTCTTTGCCCGTGTCTTTTTTTACATTGCATCCAACAAATGACAAGAGCGCCAGAACTGCGAGAATGACGGCTAAAAGTCTTTTGATGTTCATAAAACACCTCCTGTGAAATTTTTCTTTCCGCCTATATAATATCATATTTTTTGTAATTTTGTTGCTGCTTTAGATTATTTGCATCTGGAAAAGTAAAAATGATGTCAAAAAGCATAAAAACAGCTCTCAGAAATGAATCCGAGAGCCGCTGTGTGACTGTATTATATTTATTTTGCAATCTCGCAGGTCTCTGCGTTGATTATGTGCTGGAACACTGCGATGTGGGACGAGGAGATGAACTTGTCGATATGCATCGAGCCGAAGAACCAGTGCTTGTATTCGCACGCAGCGCCGAGTTCCTCGAAATATGTATTGAGTCCCGTCACGCGCACGGGCTCCTTGTCCTTGAGCCTGAGGAAGCCTTTTATCTTCATCGGCGGCTCGTGGGTGATTATAATATCAACTTTGTTGCCGAGCCTCTTTAGATTCTGCGCGCCCTCGGTCAGCTCCGCTTCGGTGGGTATCTCGTCGCCCGACCAGGAGTTGAGATCGGAGCGGATATCTATATCCGGGCTCTCGCCGCCGCCCATGGCAAAGACGCTCACGCCATCGAAGTCGTAAGTCTGACCGCGCATGAGATGATAGAGGTTGCCGGTGATGTGATGGACTTTTCCGCCCTTGAACTCCGAGACCTCGTAGCTTCTGAGTAGCTCGAAATTCTCGTGCGTGCCGTCGATAAAGCAGACGTTGTATTTGAGCTTGCCTATCTTTTTGAGCATCTTCTCTTCGTTCTTCGAGCCATCCCAGATGAATCCAAAATCGCCGCAGATGAAGAGCGTGTCGCCCTTTTTCAGTTTTTTGAGCGCGGAAGATGTGAATCGCTCGTAATCTCCGTGGGTGTCTCCCGTAACATAAAGCATGATTTTTAATCCCCCTGATAAACAAAATCCGTTTTATTACTTTATTTTACAGCCTGAAACTGGTATAATCAATTAGTGTCAGGACAAAGTTGTCTTCTATCGTTTATATATATAATACAACATTCGGCGGTGACTGTCTATGAAAAAACTCATAAAAATTTTATTTTGTTTTATTCTTATCGCGTCGGTGCTCTGCACCATGCCTGCCTACGCTAATTATAACGCGGTATACGAGAAAAGTTTGACAGACAGCGGAGATAATCCTATTTATGCCCAGATTTATCTGCTCGTCAACCTCGACAACGACACGGTCATTTTTGAAAAAGACGCGGACAAGCAGGCGGCTCCCGCCTCGCTGACTAAAATAATGACCGCCACCGTCGTGCTCGAAAACTGCAAGGATCTCGATGAAGAAGTCGAGGCGAGCTACGAGGCTATCCACCTGCTCGACGGCACAGGAAGCTCGATAGTCGGGCTTGAGCCGGGCGAGAAGATGAGCATAAAGAATCTGCTCTACTGCCTGCTCGTGCGAAGCGGCAACGACGCGGCGAATGTCCTCGCGATGCATGTCGGCGGATCTATCGAAGGCTTTGTCAAGATGATGAATGACAAGGCGGCGGCTCTCGGCTGCAAGAATACGCACTTTGCGAATGTCCACGGACTCGACGACCCGAACCACTACACCACCGCGCGCGACCTGATGACGATAACAAAGCACGCGCTGACCCTGCCGTATTTTTCGGAGATAACTTCGACTACAATATATAAAGTCCCCGCCACAAACAAGAGCGAGGAGCGCACCCTGCGCAACACGAATAATCTTATGAACAAGGCGTATGCCGATTATTATTCGCCCTACGCCGTGGGTATCAAGACCGGCTCGACCGACAACGCCGGACGCTGCGTCATATCAAAAGGCACGGGCAACGGCTATAACTATCTGTGCGTGATAATGAACGCGCCGATGCAGAATATCGACGACGATGAGCCGCTCGAAAACTGCGCATTTGTCGACTGCCGCAGGATGTTCAACTGGGTGTTCAACCACATCGAATTAAAGTCGATAGCGAGCCCGACTCAGATAATAACCGAAGTTCCGCTCAAACTCTCATTCAGAACCGATCATATTTCGCTCGTCCCGGGCGAAGAAGTGCTGGCTCTCGTCCCGACGGGGGCTGACGCCGGAAGCGTGCTTATTGAGCCCGTGCCCGAGACCGTGCCTAAAAGTGTTGACGCGCCGGTCAAAAAGGGTCAGGAGATATGCGAGGCTCGTGTGCTCTATGCCGGCGAGGAGATAGCGCGGATAAAGCTCGTCGCGTCCGAGGATGTGTCGAGAAATGTTCTGCTGTTCATAGGCGCAACGATAAAGAAAGTCGCTTCGAGCACTGTATTTAAAATTATCGCATCGATAGTCGCCGTTCTCGTTGTCGGCTATATTGCGCTGTTTGTTATCGAGAATTACAAGCGCCGCCAGAGACGCAAGCTCAAGCTCGTCAATCCCGGAGTCAAGGGCAATGAATATACTGAGAAAAAGGGCAGAAAGAAGAAATAATTCCGGGTTTGCAGAGCTGTAAGGAGGGAGGACATGAGCGAACAGACCAAGAACAAGCCGAATACGGCGGGGATAGTTGTCAGCATAATATGCGCGCTTATTTTGATCGTCACGCTGGGGCTTTTCGCGAGAAACGTAATAAATGCCGCCCGCGAGGACGAATCACGCCGGCAGAGCGAGGCCGACGAGAGCCTGTACCGACACGATACGGCGGACGCCGAGCAATTGAGGCTCGGAGAAGCATTTGCCGCCGTCTGCAAAAAGCACAAGGTCAACGCGCAACTGACGGTCAAATCAGTTATTCATGAGCCGTACAGCAACAAATACATCTACGACGAAACCGAGAACCCGATAAAATATGAAATTGAAGTATCGCTGAAATTAGACCCGCCCGAAAAAATAAAGGACTGGAAGAAGTTCTATTATTTTCTCGACGAGCTCGACGGCGTGAAGTCCGACTACCCGTTTATCTGTATCTCCCTGCATACATATTATGTCGGCGAGTATGTGACGGGGTCGGGCGAGGAGCATGAAATAAACTACAGTGCCTACATCAGCAGACAAAACCTGATATCGGTCAATGACGGCAGAGAGATTCACTTTCTCGGGATAAAAACCGACAAGGGGATAACCCCCGTCTCGGAGATTCTGCCGTATGAGGGAATGCCGGAGGAGCTGATAAATTCGACAAAGCTCGGCAAGGCGACCGCCGTCAACTATGATCCGCTCAAATATTCAAAGTTCTACGATCAGACAGTTGCCTGCCGCGAGGGGTATCATGAATATTATTGGAAGATCCCCTATTACGCAAAGCAGTCGGAGTATTCTGCTTGGTTATACGCATATTATTCGGTAGATGTGAGAAACGGTGCCGTGGAAAGCGTGTGGCATTATCCGGAATATGAGACCGTGCCGAAGCAGACCTCTTCTTCCGGTGGTTCATCCTCCGGCGGCTCGTATAGACCCTCCGGCAACCGCCCGGTGACTACCACGAAAAAAGCCTACTATGACGACGATCCGTATAACGCCCGCGACTTCAATGACCCCGAGGACTTTTACGACTATTATTACGACGACTTCGAGGACTACGAAGAGGCGTATGACTATTTCTATGAACATAATCCGGATTGATATCAGAGAGTGAATATAACAGAAATCCTACCCGCGCAGCAGCATCGGGTAGGATTTTTTTGTTGAAACATTTCGAGGCAAGGCACGAAATGAATGGGGAGCGGGCTATCACTTGAATCATAGTAAAGTGAGCGACTCAAATAATTTTTATAATCGAGCCTCCAAATAATACAAATCTTAATTTGTCTTTCGTCCACATCTTTGACCCGAAAGACATACATTATATAATATATGCTATTCAAATCTTGTAAAAGTCTTTGTACCAGCGGGCGAAGCTGCGAAGCCCGGTTCTGAGATCGGTCGAGGGCTTGTAGCCGTAGTCGCGCTCGAGCGGAGTCGTGTCCGCGTATGTCACGGGGACATCGCCCGGCTGCATCGGGACGAGCTGTTTGTGCGCCTCAAAGTCGTAATCGTTCGGCAGAACTCCCGCGGCGATAAGCTCCTGCTGGAGAATGTCGACGAAGTCGAGCAGGTTTTCGGGGTTCTGGTTGCCTATATTGTAGACCGCATACGGCGGAACGGGCAGACCGTCTTCGCCGTCTTTGCGCTCAGGCGCGCCCTGCATGACGCGCACAACGCCCTCGACTATATCGTCGATGTATGTGAAGTCGCGCTTGCAGCTGCCGTAGTTGAAAATGCGTATCGTCTCGCCGCGCAGAAGCTTGTCTGTGAAGCCGAAATACGCCATGTCCGGGCGGCCTGCGGGTCCGTAGACCGTGAAGAAGCGGAGTCCCGTCGAGGGGATATTATAGAGCTTCGAATAGGCGTGAGCCATAAGCTCGTCGGATTTTTTCGTTGCGGCGTAGAGGCTGACGGGGTTGTCAACTTTGTCGTCGGTGCTGTAGGGCACTTTTTTGTTGCTGCCGTAGACCGACGAGCTCGAAGCGTATACAAGATGCTCGACGGGTGTTGCGCCGTCGTCGTATGAGCGGCGGCAGGCCTCGAGGATATTGTAAAAGCCGATTATATTCGACTCGATATAGGCGTCGGGGTTCGTTATCGAATAGCGCACCCCCGCCTGCGCCGCGAGGCTGACAACTATCTGCGGCGAGTATTCACGGAACACTTCGCTCACTTTGTCCTTGTTCGCGAGGTTCGCTTTGATAAAAATAAAATTTCTATGCTTTTGAAGCTTTTCGAGCCGCGATTCTTTCAGGCGGATATCATAGTAGTCGTTGACGCTGTCGAAGCCGATGACGCGGATATCTTCAAAGTCCGAGAGCAGACGCTCCGAGAGAAAAGAGCCGATGAATCCCGCCGCGCCCGTCACGAGCACGGTCTTGCCTTTTAAATCAATTTTTGCCTTGACTGATTTTTCCTGCATATCCTCTTATCCTTTCAGAAAGGGGCTGTCGCATTCTCAGCGCAGCCCCTGCTACCCTGCAACACCTAAAACTTTACAAGCATTGCGTCATCTGATTGCGTTTAACTGCGTCTTCAACCGGATGTAGACTTTTAGATGTTACAGGGTAGTATATTTATCTTTTGAATTTTTCCAATATTACGCTGAAAGCTACTATCGCGGCCTGAACTATGACCGCCGTCAGGGGCGACACAAACGCGAACGCCTTCAGCGCGACGCAGAGTATCGCACCCGCCGCCACGACCGCCTGCACGATAAGGGCGAACACTGCCCAGCGCGAAGCGAAGTTTGCGAGCCTGCCGCACGCCGCGATGCTCTTGAAGTAAGATCGGGCGGAGCCGTCGTGCATGACCTTTGCGGGGGCTGAATCAACAACGCTGTCGCGGTATGCGCTGAATATGCGCGCGCCGTGGGAGAGCGTCATTTTGATATCTTTCTGCGCTATGCCGAAGCGGGCGGCGATGAGCTCGTCGGTCACATTCGGGTCGTCTGTGCGAACGACAAGGCTAAAGCCGTTGTCCGCCATCTCGTTTATCGAATCCTTGAGCGATGCGTCCTCGGCGTAGTTGAAAACGAACATCGCCGCGACCTGCGAGTCGATGGCTATGTAGAGAATCTTGCGCCCGTTGCGCTTTACCTTGTCCTCCTCGGACTTGAGCGGCACTTCAATATTGTGGTGCGTGAGCAAATTACGGTTGCCGAGCAGCACGCGCTGATTATATATTGTGGCTGAAAGACCGAGTCTGTCTTCGTATATCATGTCGCGCACGGGCGGCAGAAGCTCGGTCGAGCCGCCGATAATGCGGTTGAAGACATCTGTGAGCGGACCGCCGGATTTGAGCACTATAGCGACTGCGTAGAGCAGAACATCGTCTATGCGCACGGTGTGGAAGTCCTTCATTCCGTGCATCTCGCACGCCGCGCGGTCGAAGAGATCGGCGCTGTCAACGGAGGCGGCGACCGCCTCGGAACATTCGAGAGCCGCGTCGTAGCCCGCTATCATGCCGCCCTCTGAGTTGAGCTTCCTGTTCTCAAGATAGAGCGGAATCATCAGCGCGAGTTCAATGGCGCAGGGCGAGGTCAGGCAGAACGCGCCGGTGAGCACGCCGAACGCCTGGAAGATATCTTTTGTTATTATGCCCGATATAACCGCGAGCAGCACGGAGACGGCCGAAGAAATTATCAGGCTGCGCTTTATGCAGCTGTCCGCAGGGGAGTTGGCTTCGGAATTTTTGATGAAGTCGGCGGGGAACTCAACCCTGCCGGAATATAAAATGTCGGGGTTGCCCATCTTGAGCGCGCGTCCGACTTCAAATGCGTCTTTCTCGCTCTCGATAGCCCTTATACCGTAGAGTCCTGATTTGCGTTTTGCGGTGCAGAAGAGGAAATTCTGCATCACGCGCGCCGTGCCGCGGCTGCTGTTTTCGGCGGTCATGAGCAAGGCGAATATCGCCGCCGCACAGTAGAATATACCCGAAGCGCCCTCGGGTGATTTGTTGAAGAACGAGAGTATTGCCTGAACGAGAGCGAGTATAAACGTCAGCCCGCCGACTGCGCCGCCGGTCACGCGGCCGTTTGCAAGCGCCTTTATGCCGGATAAAATATTCGGGAACGCGAGATAGAACGACGCGAGCAGAAGCACTATATTAGCCGCCGCGAGTCCCGCGCCTCCGCGGTCGAATGCGGGCGCGTCTATCGCCGCCCACTCGAGAATTTTCGGTATGAGCAGCAGAAGCAGCGACACGCCTTCGAGCACGCACAGACCGATAACCGAGGTCTTGAACTGCGATGCGGCGTTCTTGAGGCTGTTATAGACTCTGCCGCGCTGTTCGGGCTTCTCGTATTCGAGGGGAACTTTCTCGGAGTGCTTTTTCTTTTTCTCGTGCTGCTCCTCCGGCTCGTCCTCTTTCTCTTCGGGCAGATTTTCGTCCTCCTGCGGCTCATCGTCGCCGAGTCCGCCGAGCAGAACGAACTTTTTCTTCTTCTCCGCCCTCTTTTTGTCGAGCTCGCTGCGAAGCTCGTCTTCGTCTATTTTTTCAGTCTCCGGCTCTTCGCCGAAGCCGCTGAGCATCATCTGCTCCTCCTCCGGCTGATTGCCGGCGGCGGGATTAGTGAAAGGCTGATCCTCTATCGACGCGGGCTTATCGTCCCCCGAGCCGACAAATTCTTCGGCGGGAATGACCTGCGGCAGGGGCTCGAGCCCCGATGTCTCGGAGAGCGGACCGCGCTTTAAGATAACGCCGGGCTTCTCTATCGTCTCGGCGCTCTGCGGCGCTTTTGCCGAGCCTATCGCGGTCATGAGCTTTGTTTTATATTCGTCGTCGGGTTTATTCTGCGTCGGCTCGGAAAGGGATTTCATCGGACCGAACACGACTGTGTCGCCGAACAAGCCGGGTATGGCGCGGCTCTCACGCTCGGAGTCCTCCTCCGGCTCTTCTGTCGGCTCGCCGAAATATCTCGAAGCGGGCGCGCCGAAAAGCTCCTCTACCGTCGGCTTTTTCTCGGTTTCATCCTCGTCCTCGGATTCTTCTTCCTCGCCGTGGAGCGTCAGAATGTTATCGCTGTTGTCGGACTCGTCAGTTTTATTTGATTCGTCCGTGTCGACTTCATATTTAGGCTCCGATTCCTGTATATCATCATCTTCGCTGTCGGCTTTCACAACGGACAGCTCGAATTTTGAATCGGAGTATATATTCTCGCTCTCATCGGCGGGAACTTCTTCAGCCTTAACTTCCTCGGCTTCCGGCCCAATTTCGTCGGCAGACTCCTGTGCCGCTTCGGTTTCTTCCGGCTCTGCGGGAGCTTCTGTTGCCGCAGAGCTTTCAAAATATGATTCGCCGGCTGATTCCGTCTCTTCAGGCTTCGCAAAAGACACTTCGCTTACAGGTTCTTTGTTTTCGACGGTCTGCTCCGCCTCGTCTGATTCTGCGGGCTCGGCAGGCTCTTCGGTTTCTGCTTCTGCCGAAGCCTCCGGTTCGTCCGCCGGATTTTCGGGTTCGGCTTCTTCCGGCTCGGGCTCTTCGTCGGGCTCGGATTCCGGCTCTTTCGGGTCTGTATATATAGTCTCATACTCCGACGATATGTCATCGTCAGAGTATCTGTTTTTATAGTAGGCGATGCTCATCAGAAGCTCATCGTCGTCATCGTAGTCAAGTGCTGTGGAATCGGCGTCCGTGCTCGCTATCAGATCGTCTATGTCGGTTATTTTCCAGATCTTGTCCGGTTCGCCGCTGTCGTGTTCAATCTTCGCCACTTGGTAGAGAACTTTGTCAAGCGGCATGTTGCTCCGCTTATCGGAAGGTTTGTTTTCCACTCATCTCACCCCAATTTATATATGCTTATATGCTGAAAAAATCGGATAAAAGTCAGTTTCTGTGTTTCGTCGCTTCAAACATGAGGATTCCCGCCGCGACGGAGGCGTTGAGAGAATTTATCTTGCCGCGCATCGGCAGGGAGGCGATGAAGTCGCATTTTTCGCGCACAAGGCGGCCTATGCCCTTGCCCTCGGAGCCTATGACGAGAGCGATGCTGCCGCTGTAGTCGAGGGCGGTGTAATCCGTGCCGTCCATGTCCGCGCCGAATATCCAGACGCCGCGCGATTTGAGTTCGTCGATGGCGGCGGGGAGGTTCGCGACTTTTACTACGGGGACATATTCAATAGCGCCCGCCGAGGTCTTTGCGACTGTGTAGTTGAGGGTCACGGAGTTGCGCTTCGGGATAATTACCCCGTGAACTCCGGCTGCCTCCGCGCTTCTGAGTATGGCGCCGAGGTTGTGCGGGTCTTCAAGTGAGTCACACACGACTATGAACGGGCTTTCGTTCCTGCTCTCGGCGAGGGCAAAAATATCGTCCATCTCGGCGTATTCGTGAGCCGCAGCAAATGCCGCAACGCCCTGATGCGCCGCGCCGTCGCAGAGGCGGTCGAGCCTGCGCTGATCGGCAAATTTGACGGGGATCTTGCGCTCGCGGCAGATGTCGATTATTCTGCCTGCCTGTCCGCCGCGCTGACCCTGTGCAACGGTCACGCTGTCTATCGTTCTGCCGCTTTCGAGAGCCTGAAGCACTGCGTTGCGCCCGACTATGAGCCCCTCTTTATGATCCATTGAATATACCTCTCAGCCAAAAAGTCTCTATATAAACTTTATTATATCATATACTGTTATAAAACGACAATAGAAATGCTAAAAATTTACGCGGAATATTTTTCCTTTCTGCGCATTGCGATTGAGTTTACTATAAGAATTATGAGCGTGAGGATAAGTGTACCCGTCAGCGCGCCGAGGGTGTCGACTCCGACATCAAAAATGCGGCATGCTCGTCCGGGGACGAAATACTGGTGTATCTCGTCGCTGACTGAATAAAGGGCACTGCAAATGACGGAGATAACGGGCGAAAAACGCCTGCGGCTGAGGAAAAGCGCGCAGCCGATAAGAAATCCGAGCGCCGCATATTCAAAGAAATGCGCGAATTTTCGCACAATGAAGCTGCCGAGCGGCGAGCCGAGAATTTTGGCTAAAATTCCGCGTACATTGTCGCTCATGTCCTTTGACTGGTTGCCGTCACGGCTCGAAAGCCAGAATATGCATCCGGCGCACGCCGCCGCCAATAACCAGAAAAAGACGGCGAGCACGATGCGCACCGTCCGATTTTCGGGGAGTATATATCTGAGTCTGTTTTCCTTTTTCATCTTGTCAGTCCTTCGCCGTTACGAAAACAAAATCAACTGCCGAGCTCTCCGGGTCAACGCTCAGGCCGTTGACGCCCTTCGCCGTTGCAAAATAGCTCGGGGTTATGAACATCGGGAGCACCGCGCCGAGCGAGAGCAGTCTGCCCTCCGCGCTGCGGCAAGCCTTGACGAGCTCAGAGCCGCTCAGCGCCTTGAGGTTTTTGACGGATGCGTCAAACTGCGCGTCGCTGAGTCTGACTATATTATTCGTCCCCTGCGAGGTGAGCGTCGAAAGGAAACCTGCAGCGTCCGTTATGCCCGCGGACATGGAGGTCAGGGCTATCTGATAGTCGCCGTCCTGCACGCGCGAGGAAAGAGTCGCGCTGTCGAGCGCAGTGACTGTAAAATTGACGCTCAGACCGAACACTTTCTGCCAGCCCTGTATCATACGGCGCATGGCGTTTTCGTGCTCGGGCAGACAGATTATCTCAAGGCTCAGTTTGCCCGTGAGATCTTTCTGCGCCTGAGCCCAGTATCCGGCGGATCTGTTCATGTCGTAGCCGAGAATGCTGACGGGCTCGCTGCCAAGATCCGCTCCCTCGCCGACAGAGCAGGCGGGCGGGATTACAGAATAAGTTTTTTGCATATCCTCGCTTTCGAGCGTCAGCGAGTTATAGTCGACCGCCGTGCAGAGCGCGCGGCGCAGCGACACATTGGAGAGCGGCGCGTCGGCGCAGTTGAAGCACAGCGCCCAGACGGTGTCGTAGTTCTTTGCTACGGAGAGGTCGGACGAATCGGGCGCAGTCGTGCCGAGCTGGGCGGCGCAGTAAGTGCCGTCGAGCAGGGAAGTGAGCTTCTGCTCGTTGTCGCTGTCAATTACGAGCGACACGCTCGCGGGCTTCGCCGGGAAAGGTCCGGTGTAGTCGTCGTTGTTTTTTATAGTCAGTGCGGAGTCGTGCAGCCAATATGAGAGATAGAACGGACCGTTGCACAGGAGCGTCGAATAGTCGAGCCCGTAGCGCCCTTTGGTCGCGTTGAAGAAAGTCTCGTTGCAGGGCATGCATATTGCCTTTGTCAACAGATCGAGAAAAGCCGATTCGTCAGTTGCACTTTCGAGCGTTATGCGCAGCTCAAAGTCGCCGACCGCCTGCACGCCGAGCTTGTCGGAGGACATCTTGCCGTTTATTATGCTCTTTGCGTTCTTTATGACGCCGAGGCTCAGCGCTTCGGGCGCACCCGTTGCGGGGGCTACCGCGCGCCTGAGCGCAAAGACAAAATCCGCCGCCGTGACGCGGGAGTCGAAAGTCTTGTCTATGTTGTCGCCGAGTATGGGCTTGAATGCCTTTTTCATTATGACCCAGCGCGCGTCATCGCGGAGCTTGAAGGTATAGGTGAGCGTGGACGCGTCATAGCTCCAGCTCTTTGCCGCGGCGGGGGAATACTTGCCATCCGCGTCCTTGCGGACAAGCCCCTCAAAGCAGTTGAGCACAACGGTCTTTGCCTCCGCGCCCTGCGCTATCTGCGGGTCGAGACAATCCGGCTGGGCTGCTATAGGATAGCTCAGCGCCGCGCCCGAGCCGTCCTTGCCGCAGGCGGCGGCTGAGAATATCAGCGCGAGCGAAAGAAATATTGAAGCTATTCTCGTAATTTTTTTCATGCTTTTCCTCCGTATATTAAAAACCGCGGCGTATTTATACAAATTCTGCGGGCGGTCTGAGGCATAATTTTTTTGGGGCGCGCAGCCCCTTTCAGATACATTATATAGTAGCATAAAACCACTCCCGTTATCAACCGTTAATTGCAAAGATTATCCGGCAAATATAATATTGTTCAAAAAATTTTTATTGTTAAAAATATATCTGTATAAATGTTGCAATTTTTTTAAAAATCTGTTACAATTCTTTATCATATCTTACAGATTTTGGAGATTGGAATTATGGACGTTGTTTTATATATCGCGGCGGCTCTTTCGGCTGTCTGCGCCGTGCTGCTCGTGATTGTTATAACGAAGCTCAACCGCCCCTCCGCGCAGGAAGGGCAAATAAAGGAGCTTGAGCATAAAGTCAGCTCGCTCGAGGGTCAGCTGCGCGACGAGTTCGAGCGCAGCCGCAGAGAGAGCGCGGGCAATCAGAAGGACATGCGCTCCGAGCTCACCGAATCGCTCGACAAGATGAACGAGCGTCTCGCGCTCATGACCGAGGCGAATTTCAAGCACCAGCAGCAACTGACGGACATGTTCTCGAAGTCGCTCGACACTATCCGCCGCAACAACATAGAACAAAACGACAGACAGTCGAGAATTATTGCAGAGTCGATAGAAAAAATGCAGCAGAGCAACGAGAAAAAGCTCGATGAGATGCGCGCGACAGTCGACGAAAAGCTCTCCTCGACCCTCACGACCCGACTCGACAGCTCGTTCAAGACCGTTTCCGAGCAGCTCGAAAATGTCTACAAATCGCTCGGCGAGATGAAAGAGCTTTCGACGGGCGTTACAACGAATGTCACGAACTTAAACCGCGTGCTGACGAATGTCAAGGCGCGCGGCACATGGGCGGAAGTCCAGCTCGAGGGTATACTCGACCAGACGATACCCAATATGTACGAGAAAAACTTCGCCACCCGCCCGGGCAGCTCCGAGCGCGTCGAGTTCGCTATCCGCATCCCTGCCGGAGACGGCGGCGCGGACGCATATCTCCCCGTTGACTCGAAGTTTCCGATGGAGGACTATGTGCGCCTCTGCTCCGCCGCGGACAGCGCGGACGCCGAAGAAGTCGCCAAGGCGCGCAAGGCTCTTGAGGACAGAGTCCTGAGCGAAGCAAAGCTCGTCACAAAATACATAAACGTTCCGGCTACGACCCCGTTTGCGATAATGTATCTCGCGACCGAGGGACTCTACGCCGAAATTGCGTCCTCGCGCACGGGAATAGCCGAGCGCATCCAGCGCGAATATAACATCATGATAGCGGGGCCGACCACGATAACGGCGCTTCTTAACTCCCTCTCTATGGGCTTCAGAGCCGTGGCGATAAACGAGAAGGCGAACGAAGTCCGCCGCCTGCTCTCAGTCGCCAAGGCGCAGTATGAGAAGTTCGGCGATGTGCTCGACAAGGCGAAGAAAAAGATAGACGAGGCGGGGCGCACCCTTGTCGCCGCGCAGGACAGAAACCGTATCATGGCGGGCAAGCTCAAGGGAATCGAGAGCATGGACGCCGCCGAGGCGGACGCATATCTCGGCATAGCCGAGCAGACGGACGGCTCGGAGGATTAAGCATTTTCGTTTTTGTTTAATATAAAACCAGAAAAAAGGAGGAAACGAAATGAAAAACAAAGGAAGACTTGCAAGACGCATCATTGCAGTTATATTCTGCATGACCCTCGTCCTTGCCGCCCTCCCGACCGGAGTTTTCAGTGCCTTTGCGCAGACCGAGAAGGGCAAGCTCAAAGTCACATCCATCTCCGACATTCACTATTTTGCTGATTCCGAAAAAGGAACCGGGGACACAAAGAACGGATTCAGCGAAGCCTACAACGAATGGAACGACAAAGGTTCCCGTCAGCACAACGAGGTTGACGCGCTCCTGACAGCGGCTCTCGACAAGGCCGCTGAGGAGAAGAGCGACTATGTGTTCCTGCCCGGCGATCTGACCCTCAACGGCGAGCTTGCAGGCCACAAGGCTCTTGCCGCAAAGCTCGAAGCCTTTGAAAAGGAGAGCGGAATACAGGTCATCGTTGTAAACGGCAACCACGATGTCAACAACTATAACGGCGTTACATTCAAAAACGGCGTCAAAGAGTCCGGCGAAGTCACCTCTCCCGAGGCGTTCCGCGATATATATAAGAATCTCGGACGCGACCTTGTGACGGACGAAAAAGAAGATGTCTTCACCCCCACCACAGGTCAGGCGGGTCAGCTCTCCTACGCTATAAGCCTCAAGGGCGGCTACAGACTCATCGTCATGGATACCAACAAGTATTCGTCCGATGTCACCGCCAAGGGTGACGATGTTCAGGAGACCGCGGGCAGCATCACCCCCGAGCTCATGCAGTGGGCTCTCAAGCAGTGCGAAAAGGCGAAGAAAAATGGCGAGACCATCATAGGCATGGCTCACCACAACTTTGTCCCGCACATGACGATAGAGGACGAGCTGTTCTATGCCTTCGTGCTCGACGATTGGATGGAGTGCACCGAGACTCTCGCAGACGCAGGCATGCACTTCACCTTCAGCGGACATCTCCATACCCCCGATATCGCCTCCCATGTCAGCGACAACGGCGAGACTCTCTATGATATCGAGACCACATCCCTTTCGGGCTTCCCGAACAAGTTCAGAACCGTCACCTTTGACAACACTCAGGACGGCAAGATAATCTGCGACGCGAAGTCCCACGATATTGACGAGGACGGACCCATTGTCGTCAACTTCCCCAACGGCACATCGAAGACCTATGCCCAGCCCTATAAGAACAGCTTCTCGTTCTTCAAGACCTATGGCCCCGGCGATCTCCACAACTTCGCCATGACCATGATCGACAATGCCCTTTCCGGCATCTTCGAGGACATTCAGGAGGCAGGCGGACTCTATGCATATCTCGAGGCTTCGGGAATCGACCTTGAGAAGATAATCATCGACGCGCTCGGCACGAACGGCTTCGAGGTCGGCAGCGTTGAGATATTTACGGTCAGCAGCAACATTATGAGCTTCATCAAGGATCTGTGCGCGCAGGTCGACGAGGCTTATATCAATAACCCCGACCATGTTATGGAGGTCATTGACGGCGTAGTCACAAAGGCTCTCAACTATCAGGTCTCTGACTATAAATGCACAAAGTTCTATGAGGCTATGGGCATGGAGAGCAAGAACGAGAAGGGCACCTTTGAGGATGCCGCCTACACCGTTCTTTACACTCTTTACAACGCCAACGAGGATATCAGCGACGACAAGTTCATGAACGATGTCCTTGATTACTTCGAGAACAGAGACGGCGCAAAGGAACTCATCAACTTCCTTATCGACACTCTGCTCAACGATGTCGTCGAGGGAGAGATCCTTTCGACCCTCCAGTTTAACCCCGGCAAGCTCTTCCCTGCCGGCTCTGTCACCAGCCCCATAGGCGTTATGACCGACATCTTCATGAATATAATCTTCCGTGGCAACCCGAGCTATGAGAACGTTATCTACAGCGTGCTCAACCTCCTGCCCGAGAAGTACAGCAGCCTGCGCAATATACTCAACACCGTCGTTATGGATGAGTATATGACTCAGAGCCAGTATGACAGTATCGGCTACACTGTCGGCAGAATGCTTCGCAGCCTCGTTGAGGATACGAATCCTGCCGAGAAGTCCGACCTCGATGTGACTCTCGTCTATGACGGCCCCGTCGAGCCCGAGGTCACGGTTGACAATATGCGCCTGCCCTCGAATATAGGCACGACTTTCACCGGCGACGCATCGACCGAGAGAAGCATCAACTGGTATACAAAGTACAGCCTCAAAAATTCCGACATTCAGATAGCCGAATATTCGGAGAACCCGACCTTCACCGATAAGCTTCCCAAGGGAGTCAAGGTCAGCACGACCTCCGAGCTCGTCAAGAGGGAGTATCCCGGCGTCGATCTCGGCATTATCGGCTTCATCTCCTACGGCATCAATGTCAACCGCCACACCGCGACCATAACCGGTCTCAAGCCCGGCACGAAGTATTGCTACAGAGTCGGCGATGCAAAGTACGGCTGGTGGAGCGGTACGGGTATAATCGAGACGGCGGACAATTCCGATTCCTTCACCTTCTTCCATGTCAGCGACGAGCAGTCGCAGAACGCCATTCAGTACGGCACATGGGGCAAGGTAGTCGATACCGCGCTCAAACTCTTCCCCGAGGGCAAGTTCTTTGCCAGCGCGGGCGACCAGGTCGATTACACCAAGCACTTCAAGCAGTGGCAGTGGTTCTTCAATGCCTCCGAGAATATCAAGAGCACCGCTATCATGCCCGCAGCGGGCAACCACGAGAAGAGCGGATATATGCTCGACCAGAACTTTGTCCTGCCCGAGACAGTCGATCAGGACAGAGAGAGCGGCGTGTTCTATTCCTATGATTACAACAACGCTCACTTCATCGTCCTCAACACCAACAATCTCAGCGACTCCAAGGCGCTCAGCGACGATCAGCTCGCATGGCTCAAGGCGGACGCCCAGGCAAGCGACGCTCAGTGGAAGATAGTCGTTCTCCACAAGGCGCTCTATTCCAACGGCTCGCACTATGACGACAAGGATGTCAAGGCTATGCGTAAGCAGCTCTGCGGACTCATGCCCGACCTCGGCATCGACATCGTTCTCCAGGGTCACGACCATGTCTACCTGCGCACCGATGTCATGGACAACAACGAGGTTGTCAAGGCAGAGGAGCAGAAGATAACCTTCGGCGGCAGAGAGTACACCGCCAAGCTCAATCCCGAGGGCACAGTCTATGTCATCAGCGCATGCGCAGGTGTCAAGGACTACCAGACCAAGGATGTCAAGGATACCGACAAGCTCTTCCCGAGAGCCGAGGCTATCTACGATGCCCACAGCGCAGTGTTCTCCGCGATAACCATCGACGGCAGCAAGCTCTATTTCGACGCTTATATGCTCGACGATGAGGCAAAGGACGGCGCAACGAGAATCGACTCCTTCGCGCTCTCAAAGGCAGAGAAGGAAGAGCCCGAGAATCCCGAAAAGCCCGAGAAGCCCGAAAAGCCCGAGAAGCCCGGTCTTCCCGACCTGCCCGAGCTTCCCGAAATCCCCGGTCTGCCCCATTGGCCCGGAAAGCCCGAGAAGCCGGAAGAGCCCTCAGACCCGTCGAATCCGAGCGAGCCGCTCGATCCCTCCGATCCCGCGAGCCCGATAGTCCCCTCGACGAAGCCCGAGACAAATAAGCCCGAGGGCGACAGCAAAGTGCCGAACACCGGCGCGGCGGCTCCCGTAATGCTCATTGCATTCGCGGGCGCGGCATTCGTTATCGGCTGCTCTGCAAAGAGGAAAAAAGAGGACTGATAACAGCTCTCTGATATAAAACTATAAAGACGCCCGGAGAGTTCAGACGCTCTTCGGGCGTTTCTCTATAGATTTTCACGCGCGTTTCTGCTACAATAAATTCAAAAATCACCGGAGACGATATTATGTTCAGACCTGTTCGCAGAATTAAAAACGCTCTCGGCGAAGAAGCGACAAAAGAAATTTTGCGCTCCGCCCGCCGCGGAGTGCTCGCAGTCAACGGCGACGGCGGATATCCTTACGCGATACCGATAAACTATCTCTATGACGAAGAGGCGGGAAAGATATATTTCCACGGCGCAAAAGCGGGTCACAAGGCGGACTCGATAAATAAATGCGATAAAGTGTGCTTCACGGCTTACGGGGATGAGATTATCCGTGAAGAGGTATGGGCGCCGTTCGTGCGCAGCGCCGTTGTGTTCGGCAGGTGCCGCGTCATTGAAGACCGCGCTCAGACGCTGATTATGGTCAAACGCCTCGCGATGAAATATTATCCCGACGAGGGCCTTGCGGATGAGGAAATCGCCGCTTCGGGAAAGGCTGTGCGGATGTATGAAATAGATATAGAGCACATGAGCGGCAAGGAAATTCAGGAGCGATGATTTTTTATACAAAGAAAGCGGCGGAAATTTTTGTACTTTAGTACACTTTTTTGTCGTTTATCGCTTGACTATTACCGATATAAAAAGTATAATAAAGAAGCTAATGCAAATAAATTGGAGGTAAACAAAATGAAGGTATTTATGATTGGCGGCACCGGCCTTCTCGGCAGCGCCGCAGCACGTATTTTCATTGACAGAGGCCACAGCGTCAAGTCTGTTGCTCTTCCGCCCCTTCCCGAAGGAGCTCCCATCCCCGAGGAGATGGAGATCGTAATGTGCAATATCTACGAGAAGACCGACGATGAGATCAGAGAGCTTATGGCCGGCTGCGACTGCTTCGTTTTCGCCGCAGGCGTCGACGAGAGAGTCGAATTCCCCGCACCCGTTTACGATGCTTACTACAAGTACAACATCGCTCCCCTCAAGAGACTTCTTCCCATCTGCAAGGAGCTCGGTTACAAGAAGGCCGTTATCCTCGGCTCTTACTTCTCCTACCTTGCCAAAGAGCGTCCGGATATGAAGCTCTGCGAGAAGCACCCCTATATCAGAAGCCGTATCGACCAGGAGAACGTCGCTTTCTCCTATGCCGATGACAACTTCGATGTTGCCGTTCTCGAACTGCCCTACATCTTCGGCACTCAGCCCGGCAGAAAGCCCGTTTGGGTTATCCTTATCGAGCAGATCAAGAGAATGGATAAGCTTCCCTGCACCCTCTATCCCAGAGGCGGTACAGCAATGCTTACCGTCCGCCAGGTCGGTGAGTCCATCGTCGGCGCGGCTGAGCGCAGCACCGGTGCAAAGGCATGGCCCATCAGCTGCTACAACATGAAGTGGGCTCCGTTCCTCAAGATAGTCTACGCCGCAAGAGGCATGGGCGACAACAGAAAGATCATCGGCATCCCCCCGTGGATGATGAGAATGGGACTCAAGGGCGTTGTCAAGGAGTATGCCGAGAAGGGCATCGACAGCGGTATCAATCCCATGGGTCTTCCGGATATCATGGATCTTGATCTCTTCATGCCCACTGATTATGCTTACAAAGAGCTCGGTGTTACTGAGGACGATATCAAGGCTGCTATCACCGATTCTATCAAGGTCAGCGTTGCTTCCTATGAGGGTAAGGTTAAGCTCCTTGAGATGAAGGGCGAATAATCAAAACATACACTCATTTTCGGCGGAACTTTTATGTTCCGCCGAAATAGTGCTTTTTAGAAGCTTTTATATTCCTGCCGTATTTGGCGGCGGCGCGGTCGTTTGACGGGGGTTTTTTCGTCAGGACGCACAAAGATGCGCTCTTGTTTTTGTGCGCGCTGACGGAAAAACGACCATCCGCAGACCGCTTTCAACTTTTATCATCACAAATTTTTCAGGAATGGGTGAATTCTTTTGGCAAAGAGAGAAGACGTAAGAAATATAGCCATAATAGCGCACGTCGACCACGGCAAGACTACCCTCGTCGACGAGATGCTCAAGCAGAGCGGCATATTCAGAGCCAATGAGCAGGTTCAGGACAGGGTCATGGACTCCAACGACCTTGAGCGTGAGCGCGGAATAACAATACTTTCAAAGAATACCGCCGTCCATTATAACGGCGTGAAAATCAATATCGTTGACACTCCCGGCCATGCCGATTTCGGCGGCGAGGTCGAGCGTATACTCATGATGGTCGACGGCGTGCTTCTGCTCGTCGATGCGTTCGAGGGCTGTATGCCCCAGACACGCTTTGTCCTTAAGAAGGCTCTTGCGCTCAAGAAGAAAGTACTCGTTGTTATCAATAAGGTCGACAGACCCAACGCGCGCCCCGCAGAAGTCGTTGACGAAGTCATTGATCTGTTCATCGACCTCGGCGCCGAGGAGGATCAGCTCGACTTCCCCGTTGTCTACGCTTCGGCAAGAGACGGCTATTCCTCGCTCGATCCCAATGTCCGCTCGGGTGATATGCGCCCGCTGCTCGACTCAATTCTCGAGCATATCGAAGCTCCCGACGGCGACGTCGATGCCCCGCTTCAGATACTCTTCACGAGCCTTGACTACGATGATTATATCGGCAGAATAGGCGTCGGCAGAGTTGAGCGCGGCAGGGTCAATAAGAACGAGCCGATAGTGCTCTGCAAAACGGACGGCACTCAGGAGAATGTCAGAGTGTCGCGCCTCTATCAGTTTGAGGGACTCTCGCGTGTCGAGGTCGATTCCGCCGCTGCGGGCGATATCGTCTGCATCTCCGGTATCAGCGACATAAATATCGGCGAGACCGCCTGTTCTCCGGACTGCATCGAGCCGATGCCTTTCATAAAAATAGACGAGCCCACAATATCCATGAACTTCATGGTCAACGACAGCCCGTTCGCGGGCCGCGAGGGCAAGTTCGTTACTTCGAGAAATATCAGAGACCGCCTGTTCAAGGAGGTCGAGACGAACGTCAGCATGCGCGTTGAAGAGACCGATTCGACCGATACTTTCAAAGTCTCCGGACGCGGCGAGCTGCATCTGTCAATTCTCATTGAGACCATGCGCCGTCAGGGCTACGAGTTCCAGGTTTCGCGCCCGAAGGTCATTCTCAAAGAGATAAACGGCAAGACCTGCGAGCCTATGGAGCTGCTCATAGTCGAAGTTCCCGAGCAGTATGTCGGCGCAGTTATAGAGAAGCTCGGCTCCCGCAAGGGCGAGCTTGTCAACATGGGCACGCGCGACGGCGGCGCAACTCATCTTGAGTTCCGCATCCCGTCGAGAGGACTCATCGGCTACCGCGCCGAGTTCCTCACAGACACCAACGGCAACGGCATCATGAACCAGGTGTTCGACGGCTACGAGCCCTACAAAGGCGAGATAGTCACCCGTGAGCGCGGCTCTATAGTCGTTCACGAGACCGGCGTGAGCACCGCATACGGTCTGTTCAACACTCAGGACAGAGGCAGGCTGTTCATTCCCGCAGGCGTTGAGGTCTACGAGGGTATGATAGTCGGCGAATGTGCCAAGAATGAGGATATAGTCTGCAATATCTGCAAGAGCAAACATCTGACCAACACCCGTGCATCGGGCTCCGACGACGCGCTGCGCCTCGTGCCCTATACGGAGATGAGCCTCGAGCAGTGCATGGAATTCATAAAGGACGACGAACTGCTTGAAGTCACGCCCAAGTCGCTCAGACTCAGAAAGCGCATTCTTTCAAAAGAAAAGAGACTCAAGCAGCAGTTCAGAGGCAAGTAATCTGAAAGGGGAGACAGGAATGACACAGCGCCGATCGGTTGCTCTGGGCAGCTTTGACGGACTCCATCGGGGTCACAGGTCTGTGCTCGACCTCGCTCTCTCGTTTGAAAAAGACGGATTCGAGCCGTGCGCCCTCGTCTTTGACGAGCACCCGCTGAAAGTTGTCGGCGCGGGAGCTCCCCCGGAGCTGATGACCCCGCAGGCGCGCGACGAAATGCTCGAAAACCTCGGCATAACCGTCAAAAAGATATCGTTCGGGCGCATCGCCGATATGTCGGCGGAGCAGTTCGTCAACGATATTTTGATAGGCGAGCTGAACGCAGGTGCTGTCTGTTGCGGATATAATTACCGCTTCGCAAAGAGCGCCGCCGCGGATTCCCGCGACCTCGAAGAGCTCTGCAGGGAGCATGGAATTTTATGCGCCGTGGCGGAGCGCACCGACTATAACGGTGCGGCGATAAGCTCGACGAGGATAAGAAACGCGCTCGCCGAGGGCAATATCGAAGACGCAAACGCCATGCTCGGGCGCGAATTTTCCTATAAATTCACCGTCGTCAGCGGCGACAGGCGCGGCAGGTTGATAGGCGCGCCGACGATAAATCAGCATTTCCCCGAGGGCTTCATCGTCCCGAAGTTCGGCGTATATGCTTCGGCAGTGCCGATAGACGGAGAACTGCACGCTGCGGTCACGAACATCGGACGCCGCCCGTCGTTCACCTGCGACGATCTGCGCAGCGAGACCTGTATAACCGACTTCTCCGGCGACCTCTACGGAAAAAGTGTCGAAGTAAAATTGCTCAGATATATCCGCCCCGAAAGGGTCTTTGATTCGCTCGATTCGCTCGGCGACCAGATAGCCGCCGACGCGCAGACGGCGAAAGAGATTTTTAACAGAATAGAAAAATAATAACCGCAGCCGCCCGAGGATTGATCCCTGGGCGGCTGTTTTTCGATATTGGCTCCCCTGTAAGAGAACCGGCGCGGAATGAGCCGAGACTGAGGGGCTGTTTCGCCGGCGCTCAAGGTAATAAGTAAAAGTGAATAGTGAAAAAGTGCGCAATGCGGGCAGATATAATCGCCCGCGAAATTCGCACGGATTTATTGGTACACAGCCCCGCATCCAAAATTCAATATGGAAAACGCCTGCGCGGCATGATATAATCGATATGTAAAAGCATTTTGACACGGAAAATGCGCGGAAGTAAAACGCTTTTGATAGACACACGACTGTTTTTTGCGTAAACTGAAAGCGAAAAAAGGAGGCGCGGCAGATGGATATCGGGAAGAAGCTCAGGGACGCGAGAAACGCGGCTAAATTGACTCAGGAGAGCGCGGCGGAGTCGCTCGGCGTGAGCCGCCAGACCATATCAAATTGGGAGACGGGCAAGACCTATCCCGATATAGTGAGCGTCATAAGAATGAGCGACCTCTATTCCGTCAGCCTTGACTGCCTGCTGAAGGAGGAAAAAACCGTGTCAAACAATCTTAACTATCTCAACTATCTCGAAGAGAGCACAAACGTCGTCAAGAGCCGCCGCAGACTCGGAAAGCTCGTGCTCGTCGCCGCATATCTCGTCATATGGGCGGTGTCGGTCGCGTTTTTCTGGCTCGCCGTCTCCGGGTCGGACGCGGGCGCGTACGCCGTGCTCGTTATATGGGGCGCAATCCCGCTGACCACATTCGTCATCTCGCTGCTCATAGGCGCAAACGGCTATTGGGGCAGAAGAAAATGGTGGGCGGTGCCTATCCTCGCTCTTATGTACACTCTCATTCCGTTTCTGACCTTCACCCTCGCCAACGCCGCTTCAACGGGCGTTTCCGCAGGCGATATAGCGGTGAACCTCGACGATTTAATCACCTTGCCCATAGGTGCGGCCGTCTCCGCCGTCGGTCTTGCTATAGGCACGGGCATAGAGAAGCTCCGGGCGCGCAAAAAGCGCGAGGATTAAACCGCCGCCTCGGAATATGTAAAAATAAAGTTTTTTGCCGAAGTCGACAGAGACTCCGGCTCTTTTTATCTTGAGGAAAGGATGAAAGAATGTTATACTTGGAACAAAAGGGGGTGAAGATATGCGCAGCGAAAAAGAGATGCTCGATTTAATTATCCGCACCGCCCGAGAGGATGAGCGGATAATCGCCGCATATCTCGAGGGCTCTCGGGTCGACCCGAACGCTCAAAAAGATATTTTCCGGGACTACGACGTTGAATATATAGTCAGGGACACGGCGCCCTTTATCGCAGACAAATCATGGATAGACCGCTTCGGCGAGCGGCTGTTCATGCAATATCCCGACGACTGTCCGTTTGAGAAGTCAGATACAAAAAACTGCTACGGCTGGCTCATTCGGTTTTCGGACGGCAACAGGCTCGACCTCCATGTCTGCACGCCGGAGCACGCGCTGAAAAATATTGACATCTGCCGCGTGCTTGTTGACAAAGAGAATATTATCCCGCAGGATATCGGCAAGGATACGACTGTTTTCAATGTGAAAAAGCCGACGCAGGCGGAGTTCTCCGCCGTGTGCAACGAGTTTTGGTGGTGCCTCGACAATGTTGCAAAGGGCTTGTGGCGCGGCGAGCTGAGCTATACGCTCGAAATGATGGATTTCAACATCCGTCCGCAGCTGCGGCAGATGCTCGACTGGCTCACGGGCGCGGAAAACGGATTCACGATAAGCACCGGGAAATCGTCAAAATATATGGCGCGCTTCCTGCCCGAGGAGATATGCTCCCGTTATCTTTCGACATATTGCGCCGCACGGGCGAATGAAATATGGGACGCGGTCGGCGTGATGACCGAGCTCTTTGACGAGACCGCGCGAAAAACCTCCGCCATGCTCGATTATTGCTATAACGAACGCGAGGCGGCTGCCTGCATCGGCTATCTCGATCATGTGAGAAACCTGCCGCAGGACGCTTTTGAGATATACTGAAAGGAAAACGCTATGAGAAGATTTCTGAAATTCTTTGCCCGTCTCTCAGCTCTTTTGCTCGGGCTTTCGCTGTGCATCTCGCCGCTCAGGGGCTTTGCCGCTTATAATTTTGAATACGAGCAGGCGGTCGGTAATCCGCTCAAAGGCTTCATGCCGTTTTATAAACAGGGCGGAGCCACCGACAGCGTGCCTTACAGCATGGAGTGGTTCTATGTTCCGCTCTCCGCGCTCATGTCCGACAGCGGCGAATACACTATCCGCGAGGGGCTTGAGCCGTATCTTGAAGAGATATCGGCGCGCGGGAATCAGGCGGTTTTCAGAGTCTATCTCGACTATCCCGGATCGGGTATCGGCGAAAAAGCCGTGCCGCAGTTCATCTGGGATATGGGTATAAAAAAAGAGCACTACGACGAATACGGTGGAGGCTGGTGCCCCGACTATTCGGATGACAGGCTCATTGATATCCTCTGCGATTTTGTGCGCGAGCTGGCACTCGAATACGACGATGACCGCCGCATAGCCTATATCACAACGGGACTTCTCGGTCACTGGGGCGAGTGGCACGTCTGCCTGCCGGAGCTTGAGGCGACAAATGAGCAGAAAGCAAAAATAATCTCCGCGTTTGCGGAAAATTTCAAGACTACGCGCATTCTGACCCGCTATCCCGGGACTCCCGGCACTACGCGCAGCGGAAATGTCGGCTTCCACGACGATTCTTTCACCCACTCGACACTCTACGGCGAGAGCTGGTATTTTATGTCCAAGATGAAAAAGGCGCATCAGACCGGGGCCTGGAAAAATCAGCCAATCGGCGGCGAGTTCCGCCCGGAGGGGCAGTCGGCGTTCTTGTCCGGCGCGCCGCTCGACGGATATCAGGACTACTCCGAGTGCGTCAATGTGACCCACTGCTCGTGGCTGATGATGGCGGGCGCGTTTGAAGAAAATCTCGGCGCGGACGAAATCGAGCGCGCCAAAACAGCTTCGGCGGCTCTCGGCTATGATTTTACTGTCACAGACGCGAGAGTGATGAAAATTTTCGGCAAAATTTATGCTTTTGTCACGATAAAAAATACGGGCGTCGCCCCGATATACTATGATCTCGGCGTGTCTTTCGGCGTCGGAAACGAGAAAAATGCGCAGTGGACTAAAGCGGAAAATCAAAAGCTCTGCCGCCTCATGCCCGGAAAGAGCGCAGTATTCTCGGCGCAGATAAGCATAGACGACGGGCAGTCGCTCTTCGTCCGCATAGAAGCGCCGCTCGAAAACGGCAAGCCGATACGCTTCTCCAACTCGTCCGAGCTGCAGCGCGCCGACGGGTCGCTCGAGCTCGGGAACATGATGAGGTTTTGATATGGAGAAAAAATACAAGGTCTTTTATCAGGGCTCGCTCTACGGCCACTTCGGTCGCGACCGCGCGGGAAAGGAAATCGAAATCAATAAAAGCTTTCTTTGGGGAGGCGAAAGCTGGCTCGTGCCGTCTGTCTATGTTTGCGGCAAGGGGCTTGTTGCGGACATTCTCAAAAGTGTGGGCGTCGAGGATTTTCGCGCGTTCGCCGAAAAATTCGGACTCGATGAAAACAGCGATTGTGACGGCTTTTCAGACGAACAGCAGGCTGAAATAGAAGCTGAAAATCCGCTGAACAGCGATATCTTCGCCTCAATTCAGTTCGGCGGCAGAAAAAGCGACATGGAGTTTTCAAGCTCCGACTGCTGGAATCCGCTTTTCCCCGACAGCGGTGATGCGGCGGAAGCTCTGCTCGACAGATACGGGCTTGATAAATCTTTTTGCTGGCTTGCAGTGAGGATGAGTATCCCGTGGCACGGCAGAAAACCGAAAAAATCAGATTCCCTGACCCTGCAACTTCGCGCGAAAAAGATACCCGTCCCGGGAGCGCATTTCAAGGCGAATCGCCCCGGCGACAAGACAGAATTTATAAATCCCGTGACCGGAAAAAAGCATACGCTGACGGTTACGGCTGTCGAACAGCAGAAGTTTTCAAAGCTGCGGCATATCGGCGAAAAAGAACCGCCGCTGTGTACAATAATGAATTATGACATCTCACCGAAAATTCCGAGGGATGAGATATCCGTGAATGACCGCTCAGAGCCGGAAAAACCGCGCGGGATTCTCGCGCCCCGCGGCAAAGCGGCGTCGGCAATAGGCATTATCGGCGGCGCGGACGGACCGACCGTCATCGTCACATCATCGGCGAGCGGGCGAACTGCTTGCTCGTCACTGTATTATGAGCCGGAATATGAGCCGGATTGGTGCATGGTGTTTTACGACAAGCCGCGAGAGGACATCGAAGTTGAGCTGATATAGCACTCATATACCGCCGAAAGGCTCGGGATAATATTCCGGCTGCCTTTGGCGGAGTATTCGCAAGACATAAAGTGCTCCTTTATATCTGTTTGACAAATCGGGCGTCGTGCAGAGGGTGAAACTGCCGTTAGACAAACAATTTTAATATTGCAAATTGACACAATAGTGTAGAGGGCGGATATCATCCGCCAGCGATTTATGCAGCAGCTTGCAACAGTTCGCTTTGTAGGAGTCGGCGACCTGTCAAGAGAAACATGGTAAACAGTAGTGTAAGGACATGGTATACAACTCAAAGCCTGTGAATGGAACGGTTTAAAAGTTTACCGTAAGTTTGCGGGCGAACAAAGTAATTTTTGCAGTGACTTGCGGCTATTCACTTTGTAGGGTGCGGCGACTCGACGCACCGCTGCCGCCGTAGGCGGCACAGGGGGCAAGCCGCACGCAGAGAGCGTTTTGCACGACACGGATGAATAAATAGATTTTCGGTGACGCTGTCGCGTCAAAGGGTCGTCGAGTCGCCGACCCCTACAACTCAAAGTTTTCCGCATTTCCCTTGTAAAGGCGAGCTTAGCTCGCCTGCTGCAATCACCGCATAACCCGCGGGCGGATAATATCCGCCCTACACGGCTTAATACATACAGGAAAAGCCCCGGCAGATATTATTCTGTCGGGGCTGAATCTGTTTTACGGATACTCTGAATTCGGCGTTTCTGTTTTTATTCCGGAAGCGAATCCATGTAATTTTTATAGTGGGCAAAGACTATGCCCGGCTCCTGAAGGTCGGGGTTCCAGCGCTTGACCCACTCGAGGGAGAAGAAGCCGTCGAAACCGGCTCTGTCGAGCAGGGTTACTGCGTCCGCAACGGGCACATCGCCGTAGCCCATCATGCGGTATTCGACCCTTGAGCCGCGCATGACGGAGTCCTTCAAATGGACGTGCTTTATATAGGTGCCCAGAGCCGCAAAGGTCTCGACCGGGCTCTCGCTGCCGAAACGCACCGTGTGATGGACATCCCAGAGCACGCCGCAGTTGTCGCTTCCGGCTCTGTCGAGGAAAGCGAGCATCGCTTTTGAACTCGAGAGGTCGCCGTTGGTCTCTATCAGCGGAGTGACGCCTCTCTTCGCGCCGTACTCGCACAGCTGGCGGTAGAGCCCTGCGCCGAGCGTGAAATCGCCGACGGTGATGTGCGGCTCACCCGTGCCCATGACGCGGATATATTTTACTCCGAGCTTTCTCGCAAGGTCAATGTAGCTGCACGCCTCGAGGAACGAGTCCTGCGCCCTGTCGCGCACGGCGAGCGTTGCGCCCGAGGTCAGAGAGGGAATGACAAGCCCAGTCTGAGCGATTTTTTCTTTCGTTTGCTCGATTTCGGCGTCCGAAAACTCGGGGATTTCAAGCGCGTTTATCTTGTCGCCTATACCCCTTATCTCCACGCCGCCGAAGCCTAAATCCTTGGCAGTCGCAACTATTTCTTTCAGCGTCCAGCGCGGACAGCCGAGGGTTGAAAATGATAGTTTCATCGTAACAGATCCTTTCGTAATATTCTTTTACGCAGTTTCTATTGAGTCGTCGCTCTGAAGCGAATATTTTTCGACCGCCATGTCGCGCAGAACGAATTTCTGGATTTTTCCGCTCGCGGTCATCGGGAATTCGTCCATTATCCAGACATATTTCGGGATCTTGAAGAACGCGACATTCTCCTTGTAGTAGGCCTTTATCTCCTCCTCGGTCATGTCCTCGCCCTCTTTGAGGATGACGCAGGCGCAGACCTCCTCGCCGTACTTCTTGCTCGGCACGCCTATGACCTGAACATCCTTGACGCGGTCATTATGATAGAGGCACTCCTCGAGCTCCTTGGGATATATATTCTCGCCGCCGCGGATTATCATATCCTTGAGCCTGCCCGTGACCTTGTAGTAGCCGTTCTCGTCGCAGACGGCGAGGTCGCCGAAGTGGAGCCAGCCGTCCTTGTCTATCGCCTGTGCGGTGGCTTCGGGCATTTTGTAGTAACCCTTCATTATGTTGTAGCCGCGCGCGCAGAATTCGCCTATCTCGCCCGCGGGCAGAGTCTCGCCCGTGTTCGGGTCAACTATCTTGCATTCGACTCCCGGGAATGCCTTGCCGACCGTTGCGCAGCGTGTCTCGAGGGAATCCTCCGTCGTTGTCATCGTGCAGCCGGGCGCCGCCTCGGTCTGACCGAAAACGATGACGATATCGTGCATATTCATCTTCTCGCTGACATCGTACATCGTCTTTATCGGGCAGGGCGAGCCCGCCATGATGCCCGTGCGCATATGCGAAAAATCATATTTGTCGAAGTCCGGGTGCTCGAGCATCGCGATGAACATCGTCGGCACGCCGTGGACTGCGGTGCAGTGCTTTGTCACAAGCGCGTCCATGACCTTTTTGGCGTTGAACATATCAATCGGCACAAACGGAGTTCCGTGGGAGATGCAGGACATGAGCGCGAGCACCATGCCGAAGCAGTGGAAGAACGGAACGGTGATGCACAGTCTGTCCTCATGGGTGAACTTCATGCCGTCGCCTATCGTCTGGCCGTTGTTGAGAATGTTGTAGTGGGTGAGCATGACGCCCTTGGGGAATCCCGTCGTGCCGGAGGTGTACTGGATATTGACGACCTCGTGGCAGTCGCACGAGTCGCGCACCGCCTCAAACTCCTCGACCGGAGTCTGCTCAGCGAGAGTATAGAGCTCCTTCCAATCGACCATACCCGCCGGGCACTCACCCTCGCCCGCATAGATAACGCTCTTTAAAAGGGGCAGCCTGCGGCTCTTAAGCTTGCCGGGCTCGCAGCTTTCAAGCTCCGGGCACAGCTCGTTTATTATATCAATATAGCTCGTGCCCTTGTAGCCGTCAATGAGGACTATCGCCTCGGAGTCGGACTGCTTGAGCTGATAATCGAGCTCGAAAACTTTATAGCTGGTGTTGACGGTAACAAGAATACCGCCCATTTTTGCACTGCCGAAAAAGGTTAGCAGCCATGCGGGCACGTTTGTGCCCCAGATGGAAATGTGTGAACCCTTTTTAAGGCCTAGTGCCATGAAGCCTCTGGCTATCGTCTCACACTCGTCGTTGAACTCTTTCCATGTTCTGGAGTAGTCCCTGTCAGTGTAGTCGATCATGTTGTCGTCCGGGTACTTTGCCGCCATATCGGCGATTTGCTGACCCAGAGTCTTTTCAAGAAACTTCTGCTGCATTGAAATCGATCCTTTCTTCAAAAATTCGGCTCGTGCCGTTAAGTATATTTCAACCGCTCAAGCGGCGATTGGCTCAATAGGTGTGGTCGCAGATTTCGTTTATCTTGTCGCGCAGGGCAATAAAATCCTCGAACGCCGCGGGCTTTTGATTTGGATTGCGAAGCAGCGCCGCCGGATGGAAAGTACCCATATAGAGTATACCGTTGCGGTCATAGAAAAGTCCGTGCTCTTTTGTGACGCGAAAGTCCTTCGAGATATATCTCTGGGCGGATATCCTGCCCACGCAGACAATTATCTTCGGGTGCATCAGGGATATCTGTCTGTCGAGCCATGCGGAGCACGCCTCCTGCTCCTCGGGCAGGGGATCGCGGTTCTGCGGCGGGCGGCACTTGACGGTGTTCGCGATATAGATATTCTTGTCCCTGAACAGGTCAACGGTTGCCATTAACTTGTCGAGCAGCTGACCGCTGCGCCCGACGAACGGCTCGCCTTTGAGATCCTCCTGCTGACCGGGTCCTTCGCCGATAAACATGACCTCCGCGTCTTCTTTGCCGACGCCGAAAACAACATTTGTGCGCGTCTGGCACAGACCGCACTTGCGGCAGTTCAGGCACTCCTGCCTGAGCTCCTCCCAGGTAGACATTGGCAAGCCTCCGTTTCATGTGATTATTTAGTAATTATAGCGTAGATTGTGCGGAATTAATATTTATACGGGAATAATTCTTCTTTTAAAGCCAAACAAGTATAAATTTTTTCTTTCGCATTGCAACATCCCGCGCGGATTTGTGGAAAAAATCGCAGGCGAAAAGCAGATATTCACCTCAAATCGGGAGCTGAAAACCACGGGCTCTCGGCAGCAGACGCCGATAATTTCTCAAAAAATGCAGAAAATTCACAAATTCATGCTATACTGACCGTCGGGAGGGATGTCCGATGACTGCAAAAAAGAAAAAGCCGATAATCGCCCTCGCGGTCGTCTCGGCTCTGCTTACGGCGTTGATTCTTTGGATAATTTGGGGCAACACGGCGCTGCAGCTCAACAAATACACGGTTTCGAGCGAGCGGCTGCCCCGAGCGTTTGACGGCTGCAAAATCGCGCATATTTCGGATTTGCACAACACCGAAATCGGCAAAAACAATGAAACTCTTCTTAATATGCTGAGAGAGGCGAAGCCCGATATTATTGCTATAACGGGAGATTTGATAGATTCCCGAAAAACCGACGTTGCCGCGGCACTGCACTTTGCGGGCGAAGCGGTCAAAATCGCACCCTGCTATTATGTCACCGGCAATCACGAGGCGAGGACATCGGAATATGACGCTTTAAAGACCGGCTTAATAAAGCTCGGTGTAACCGTGCTCGAAAACGAGAAGACGGAAGTGGAGAGAGCTGGCGAAAAAATCACTCTTATCGGTGTAAAGGACCCGAGCTTCAGCTCCGACTACTTATTCCATGACGAAGAGGCGATAATGGAGTCGCAGCTGAAAGCGCTTGTTGACAAGGATGACGGCTTTACTTTATTGCTTTCCCACCGACCGGAGTTGTTTGATGTTTACGTAACCTGCAATGCGGACCTTGTCTTGAGCGGCCATGCGCACGGCGGTCAGTTCCGCCTGCCGTTTATAGGCGGTCTGGCGGCTCCGAATCAGGGGCTGTTTCCGAAATATGACGCGGGACTGTTTTCCGAGGGAAAAACGAAAATGCTTGTCAGCCGCGGCATAGGCAACAGCATTTTCCCGTTTCGCGTCAACAACAGGCCGGAGATTATTTTAATAGAATTGCAGACGGACGGAGCTTGACTTTGTCCGTTTTTTGCCGAGCTTTTTGCAGAGCACGACAACCCGCCGCGCAATCGGCTCGATTTTGTGGCAAAACAGCCGCAGCAATAAATCTGCTGCGGCTGCCGTTCTCGCTTATTGCCTTTTTATTTCTTTCCGCGTCTTTTTCTCTTCGGCGCGGAAGCTCCCGAACAGAGAATATAATCGGGCTTGAAGAAAATGCGGACTATTTTCGGGTTCAGCGTGTCCGCGTGCCGACCGGCGTAGATGCTTCCCGGTATGATGCTCAGCAGGAAGAGCATGAGCGCCGAGAAAAGTGCGATGATTTTCGGGCGCTCCTCTTTTGTGTGGCGTGCGCGGACTTCGCACTCCTTCTCCTGCGTTACGAACACCTCGTTCGTTACGCCCCGGGCGTAATATACTCTGTAATAGTCGGGGTCGTATCTCGGGCTGACCGACTGATAGCCGAGCTTCAAAACGCCGCCGTTTTTGTATTTTGCAAGAAAAGCGTCCACATCGGGGAGCACTTCGTCGTAGTGGGCTATTTTGTAGTCCATGTCGCCGCCGGTGCGCAGCCACAGCTCGTCACCATATACCTCACAGCTGTTGAACGCGACGGTGGAATAACGAAGATCGGTTTCCGGCGTCTGCGGACTGAACTCAACGAACAGCATTATACCGAAAAGCAGAGCGGCGCCGATCGCAATTATTATGTAAACCGCGATGAATTCGCCGGGATTTGCGATGTTGCCGTTGAACAGATCTTTCTTTTTTGCCGCCCGGAGCAGCGGAATGTTTTTATGTTTCAGCTCGCGGTGACGCTTGAGAGCAAATTCGATAAATTCCTTTTTGCCGACCGCCATGCGGTCAATAGCGATTTTTTTGTCGCCGATATATATCTTGACATCCGTGTTTCTGCCATAGCCCATTATTCCGCTTATGTCGCCGTAGCTATAGGTGCGCTTGACTCCCCAGAGGTTGCTGCTGACGAATTTGTCGGCGCTGTAATATATCCGTTGGTTGAAATATCCGATGATGAGAAAAATCCCGAGCAGGGCTAAAATCGAAAATATTACGGCGGGGATTATCTCTTTAAACCGCAGAGAAAAATATATACCAACGCCCATCGCGATAACGTCGAATATCCCGACACCGAGAAATACTTTCGGCATCGTGACGCGGCCGGGCTTTGAATTCTCACTCTCCGCGATAGCCATTATCGATTGCACAGCGGCTCTTGAGTTGTAAGTAGACATAGAATCCTCCGAATTTTCAGTATGTCTATTGTACACGGCGGGTGCGGATTTTGCAACAGATTTCAGAGCGGGCATAATTTGCCGTCGGCTGTTGACAAATGCGCTGTATTGGATTATAATACTTCAAAAATGAACTGTCTAAATTTGAAGTGAGATGATAGCATGAACATGGGAATAGACTTCCCGAAGAAACTTACGGCGGCGTATAACGCAGTCTGCAAGCCGCTCTGCCGTGAGCTGAACATACCGCAGACGGCGTTTGATATCCTGATGTTTCTCGCGAACAACCCGGATTACAGCACCGCAGGCGACATAGTCAATGTCAGAAAGATAAAGGCGAATCTCGTCTCCGTCAATGTCGAAAAGCTTGCAAAAGACGGCTATATTGAGCGCACGAATATCGAGGGCGACAGGAGAAAAATACGCCTCTCGCTGACCGAAAAGGCTCAGCCGATAGTCGGGCGCGGAAAGCAGCTCCAACAGTCGTTTTTCAATATGCTGTTTGAAAACACGACGGACGAAATGAAAAAGAACTTCACCGAGACGGTCGGGATTATTGACCGCAATCTCGATGAGATGCTCAAAGGGTGAGAGAAATGAAAATATTTATAACAGTACTTGTAACATTCTTTGCCGGAATGGGCGCGGGACTCGGCACGGGCTTTGCCGGCATGAGCGCGGCGGCGGTCATAAGCCCGATGCTCATAACCTTCCTCGGAATGGATCCGTATATGGCGGTCGGCATCGCGCTCGCCTCAGATGTGCTCGCGAGCGCCGTCTCGGCGTATACATACGGCAAGAAAAAGAACCTCGATATAAAAAACGGACTCATTATGATGGCGACCGTCCTCACGTTCACAGTCGTCGGCAGCTATCTCGCGAGCCTGCTCCCGTCGGCAACGATGGGCAGCTTCTCGGTCATAATGACATTCCTGCTCGGAATAAAATTCATCGTCCGCCCGGTCATGACGACGAAAGAGGCGATGGAAAAAGTCCCGGCGAAAAAGCGTGCGATACAGTCCGTTATCTGCGGAACGATAATCGGTCTTATCTGCGGATTCGTCGGCGCAGGCGGCGGCATGATGATGCTGCTTATCCTCACCACAGTGCTCGGCTATGAGCTGAAAACCGCGGTCGGCACGAGCGTATTTATCATGACTTTTACCGCGCTCACCGGCGCGATATCGCATTTTGCGATAGGCGGAATGCCCGACATGACTGTGCTTATCTTGTGTGTCGTGTTCACGCTCATCTGGGCGCGCATCGCCGCAGTGTTAGCGAACAAAGCTCAGCCCAAGACCCTCAACCGCGCGACCGGCGTCGTCCTCGTCGTGCTCGGGATAGTCGTGTTCGTGTTCTCGCTGATAAAATAATATAAAATCTCCCTCGCGGAATTGCTCTGCGGGGGAGATTCACTCTGCGCATATCTTTCTGTCGGCTGATTTCATGCGCTTGCGGTCATATATTTTGCGGCTTTGCACAACGCGCGTCACGGGCGAAACCCCGTTCCACGACCCGCGCTTTGACGCATAATATTTGCGCCGCTCTTTTTTGCTCTGCTTCGAGAGCGGAACCGTCTTTTTCATTTTTATTCTCCTTTCATGGGGGCAAAAAAATTTTGCCCGGTGTATAAAATTTTCCTTGCTTTTTTCTTCGCTTTCTGCTATCTTATAGTATCACTCTTCAAGGAGGTGTTCATATGAACACGAAGTTCTTCCCGGTCATCGACCTCGCGGCAACGGGAAACAATATCCGCCGCCTGCGCATCGAACGCGGGCTGACGGTTCGGGACATCCAGAGCTATTTCGGCTTTGAGGAGCCCCGCGCCGTCTATAAATGGCAGAACGGCGAGAGCCTTCCGACTGTAGATAACCTCTACGCGCTCGGGAATCTCCTCGGCGTGCCTATGGATCAGATACTGGTTCCCGTCAAAAATATCAAAAGTTACAGCGAGCAGCAGGAAGATGCCTGCTGCTCGAGTCATTTCTATGCCCGGCTGTTCCGGATGCGTCAGAAGTCCGATGCGGCATGATCAATTTTGTGGCGCGTCGGAAAATATTTCCCGAATGCCTGCGAATGAAGCCGGGGCTTCGATGCCGAAAGCGGCAAAAAACAAAGATATTGGGCGCGGCGTGAGTGGGATATAGAGATAGGAGCGCGTTTGCGTCAAAGCGAAAAGCGATTGAGCTTTTGGCGCGGACGGAAGCGAACATCGTTTTAATCAATAAGTAAGTAGTTGAGTTCCGGATTTCCGGGAGTTGACGTGCAGCGTTACAGTTCATCTGCACCTGAACCGATCCTGCGTTCTCTTATCCTGCCGCACCCGGAACAGCCGGGCATAAAGTCAGCGCCTGTTTTCGAGATAATTTTCGAAAGCGTCGGCGAATCCGGAGTTCACATCAAACGGGGGAGTGTAATCGACCGAGGATGTGACCATGCAGATGTCGAGCTTTGCGGACATCTCATCGGCGGCTCTGTCGAGCCTGCTGAGCTCGGCGCGGATGACATTGCGGTCGTAATTTATCGTCGTGACGCGGCGCACGTCGCAGCGGTAGGTGACCTGATTGCCGTCGGTGTTGAATCGGTAGCCCGTGCCGCCGTTTGCAATGGTCTGCTCTGAGCTGCGGATGCCGTTCATCGTCCTGAAAATCTCGGCGACGGCCTGACGCGCGGAGTTGAGCGCGACCTCGCTGTCCATGTCTATGTCGAGATTGTTCTTCGCCCTGCGTATCGCGGCGGCGAGCGCCGACTTCTCTTCGAGAAGAAATACGAGAAACAGCGCGACATCGGTTATTTTGCCGCAGTATTCGGTCTCGGGAATTTCAACGACCGTCTCGTCGGATGCCTCCGGCATGACCTTGTGGCGCAGATTGGTGTTGGTGACTTTTGTTATGTTCGCCCTGTTGTGGAGAATATTCTCTGCCTCGCACATGAGCGCCTGGATTTTATTCTGATATCTGAATGCTTCTTTGAGATTCATGTCTTTCACCTCGCTGTTTGTTATGCCGATATTTTACATCGCGGCGAAGATTTTGTCATTGAACCTGTGGTTCAAAATTATAAAATCGCTTGGCGGATTTATTGACAGAAAAATCTATTTATGTTATAAGTTGTATGATTTCATGCGGTGCTGCGCCGCGCAGACAAGGAGAACCCGAATGTATTCGTTTTTGCTTGCACTTATCTATCTTGCCTTTATCAGCCTCGGGCTGCCCGATTCGCTTCTCGGCTCGGGCTGGCCGGTCATGCATCTTGAGCTCGGCGTGCCGATATCATATATGGGCATCGTATCCATGGCCATATCCGGCGGAACGATTGTGTCGAGTCTGATGTCAGATAGGCTCAACAGGAAGCTCGGCACGCGGATAGTCACGGTGATGAGCGTGTTTCTGACGGTCATCGCGCTGTTCGGTTTCTCTTTTTCGAGCCGCTTCTGGATGCTTATTGTTTTCGCCGTGCCTTACGGGCTCGGAGCGGGCGCGATAGACGCAGCGCTCAACAACTATGTCGCCCTGCACTACAAGGCCAGGCACATGAGCTGGCTGCACAGCTTCTGGGGCGTCGGGACGATAGTCAGCCCGTTTATCATGGGCTATGCGCTGACAAACAAGACCTGGAACAGCGGCTGCCGCATAGTCGGCGCGCTGCAGCTCGTGATAGCGATTCTCCTGCTCGTGACCCTGCCCGTGTGGAAGGTCAACAAGGCGACTGAAGAGACGGAGAAAAAGAGCGTCGGACTCGTCGGCGCACTGAAAATAAAGGGAGTACCGTTTCTGCTCACAGGCTTTTTTGCCTACTGCGCAGCAGAAACGACCGCCATGCAGTGGGCGAGCACATATTTCGTTGAAGTAAAGGGCATATCCGCAGAGCGCGCGGCAACATTCGCGTCGCTGTTTTATATAGGCATCACCGTCGGGCGGTTCATAAGTGGCTTTATCACGGATAAGCTCGGCGACCGCAAAATGATAATAACGGGAACGGCGATTCTTCTTTGCGGCATATGCTGCCTGTTCGTGCCGATGAATTCTTATTTCCTCGCCGCCGCGGCTTTTGTCATAATCGGGCTTGGCTGCGCGCCGATATATCCGTGCATAATACACTCCACGCCGAACAACTTCGGGGCGGAAAACTCCGGCGCTATAATCGGAATACAGATGGCGGGCGCCTATGTCGGCTCGACATTCATTCCGCCCGTGTTCGGCCTCCTCGGAAACTCGATAAGCTTTAAAATAATGCCGATATATCTAATCTTTTTCTTCGTCCTGATGATAACGATGATTGAGCTTACGTTCAGGATAACGGGGAAGAACAAAGTGAAATAAAATCAGCCCCGCTTCGAAAGAAGCGGGGTTTGCGTTAGATATGAAGAGCGGCGCTGTATAGAATGGCAAGAACATTTCTGCGCCGCAAACATTTTACATCTGAAACTCGGCCGCTTTATTTGCTCGTAATGGCAAGTTTCAATGAAAAAACAAAAAGCACTTGCTTTTGCAAGTGCTTTTTCTGGCAAATATACCGCTCGTGGATACCATGTACCATGCTTTGAAAGCGTGGTGCATATTTTATTGGTTCCATTTTGATTCGCAGGGACGATGGGGACAGAAAGGACAAAATGTGGAATGCTCTCCCAGAAGTCTTCTCTCTGCCGTGCCGGAAGCTTTCTGTCGGCAGATTATATCCGGGATGTCTCTTGAAAATACGCAAAAGAAACGCACAAAAACGCACGCGTGCGTTTTTAACACACGCGTGCGTTTGTTTCTATTTTGTCGTGCGATACCTGGCTCCTGCGCCTTTTCCTTCCAGCGACAGTTGCCCGGCATCTTTTAACTTTTGCAGGATCCGATATGCCTGAGAAGGTGCCACATGCAGGAGTTCCACGACATTTGCACGAGTAACTTCTCCCTTCGTCTGTGCTAGTTGCATTACCAGTTCCTGATGCCGAAGCGCATCGATATCTCGATTTCGCACATATTCGACGGCATTGTTCGTTTTTTTAGAGTACCTCGAACTCATGATATAGTATCGTCCGCGACCATTCCCCAAGCGTTCGACCAATCCCGACTCCACGAGGGTTTCAAGAGCAACGCGTACCCGGCTCTCATCGGTATGAATTCTTTCTGCGACATCCTGTACCGAGGCGCGATGTAATTGCTTTACCGCATCCAGTGCAAGCAGCAGATGGATCGGCAGCGACCGTCCAAGGCGCTGCTGTTCTTCGGAAACCATGCAAATAAATGCTTTATCAGTTGGCCCTTTGGGAATAAACAGTTTCACACTGGATTGCGTAGAATTTGAGTAGTCCGGAAGCAATCGGCCGTACAGCAGGGACCCTTCAAAAATGCGGTCGATTCCCCTTCCCGTACGCTCAGCCAAGCCAATACGCTTCATTGCATCAGCCAATGCCGGGTTCCTGCCATGAGGTTCGGCATCCAGTAAATTGTCGGCTCGAATGCCATCGATAAAGCCGCCGGGATTGCTGATGGTCATTCCTTCATCCGTTATTTGAACCAGAACGCGGCCCAGGACAGAATAGTCTCTGTGACAGAATGCGTTGACCAACGCTTCGCGGAAGGCCCTGGGATCATAGTCGGGGATCGTGATGCGGAACAGCCCCTGTTCCATTTCCTCGCTGTGATTCCATGCAGAAAAAGTATCCGATATTTTTTCAAACGCCGCAAGAATGGGCAAATAGAAGGACTCATTCACTTTGATATCCGTGCCTACGAGAACTTGTATGGATGCTTCTGCCGTTGGCATATGACGCTTTAGGGCTTCTTTCCTACCAATCAGCAGCATGCCGCAAAATGTGGGAACGATAGCTCCATCCTGAATTGTGACCAACTGTAATGCCTTGTCCAACTCCTCGTCATTCAGTTCCAGAAGGGTCGCTTCTCCACGATAGGAACGAATGATGTTCCGTAACCGTTCGCGCTCCACAGGATCAAGATCCTGATAGGTAGCATCCGGAACAGGCTGTGCAGAATAATCGAGGAGGCTCAAAGAAGAAAGCCGGGCTGTTATTTCGTATGGATACATGGGAACATTTTCAGGTTCGCCATTCGGCTTAAGCCGGCGTCGCTGAATCTTGCCATCAGAGGAAGCTACCACACTGGTTCGCTTGGGAACAGAAATTTTCAACACCGGCGAATCGTATTCCAAAATTTCCATACGAACAGAAACCGGTGGAACCGTTCGGTTGGCAATGAACGCTGCAAGCTGTGTGATATCTTTATGCTTGTTGTGCAGTCCAGTAATTTCCCCATCATTTTCAACGCCCAAATATAAGTCGCCGCCGTCGGTGTTTGCAAAGGCGACCACCGCGTCGATGATGTCACTGTCAGGCAAACAGGTCCTGTCGCTTTTAAATTCATTTACAAGGTTTTCTTTGAAACCGATATTAGACACAAATCTCACCTCCAATGCAATTATTATAACACACGCGTGCGTTTGTTACAACAGAAAACGCACGAATTGTGCTGTGTTAATTTTCGTGCTCCTATTGTTTATGTTTTTATTTTCTTTCGTTGAGATACGAGGCACAGCAATCCCTCCAGAATGACATTATTAAAATTATACTGCACCCAGTGTCAAAAATCCAGTATTTATAT
>ENA-ORMN01000077-ORMN01000077.1-human-gut-metagenome-genome-assembly--contig:-NODE-77-length-114291-cov-16.260294_pt1 | contig 114291 bp, 76 predicted proteins | sample MGYA00242102_ERZ508993 | MGnify/ENA primary metagenome ERZ508993 (study PRJEB26280, sample SAMEA2338770) | human gut metagenome | biome: human gut; feature: human-associated habitat; material: faeces...
TCTTCAGACTACAGAAAATATATGCCTAAACACATACTTTTACCCATGAACCCAAAAAATTGCGTTTTGTCCACCATAAAGGCTTTTCCGTGGATGAGGCTCCACACAATAAGGGAATCCCTTGGTGGCAAGACCGGATCAGTGGCCAGCAAGGCGGGAGCGGAGCCATATTCCCAGATTGGTGTCGTGTTCGGTGAGGCCGAGTTTGCGGCGGATGTCACTGCTGATGATGTAGTTGCGTTTCTTCTTGAGATAGTTGCCCACATCCTTGCCTTTCAGTCCGAGAACATAGAGGCAGCAGTAGCCTATCTCCCAGTCCGTCAGGTCGTGGGACTTCAGTTCAGCCACAAACTCCGGATGGCTGTCACGGAAAAGTATCATGGTCGAACGAAGGAACTCGTCCTGATCAGAGACAAGCCTGTCAAGATCCGCCTCGGCTGCCTTGTCGAAGGAATAGTCGGAAGACAATCTGGAGGCCAGGAATTTGTCCAGGACCAGCATTCTCTCACGGATGATCGACAACGCCTCGTCATCGGGCTTCTCCATCAGCCTTCTGTGGGTTTTAGTGAACATCCTGACAGCGATCATAAGAGCCGCGAGAACGAAGATGGCCAAAAGGCAAAGAAGCCAGATTGACCTGCCGCGATCCACAATCGCCTGCTTGTCGGCATAACGTTCCTCGATCATCTTCCGCTGCTGGACGGAAAGGGTATCCATGCTGGCAGAAAGCCCGTTCTGGTTGATTAAGTTCTTATAGTATAAAGCCTTACGTGCCATAGCCTCGTTGCCGGACGAGGTATAGTACTCAACGGCGATGTTGATGATGCTGTCGGAGGTGATCTCCATGCCTACCTTCTCAAGAGCGATGGTGTAGAGCAGTGCATGCCTTGCACGAAGCTCCCTGGTGCTGAGCAGACCTCGGTCTAACGAGTCAAGCTCGACGAACGCGCTGTCAGGCTGTGTCTCCAGTTTTGCCTCAGCCTCATCGAGAAAACGTTCCGCCAGACTGAACGAGCGGCCGCAGGAAGCAAAGCACAAGGCAATGACAGCAAGGAATATGATGGTTTTGGGGTTCATCGGGTTCTAAGATAGCAAAAAATTGTGAGATGTAAGACTTTGCAATGAGCCAATATTAGCCGATAAAATATAATAAGCTAATTATCAATATTTTATCATAAAATTAATAGCGATCAATTCTTGCTGATGTAAAACTATTTCCGGATATTTTTGCTAAAAAGAACATCAGTTATGAGAATCAGAAGACTATTTGCCGGAGTGGCAGTTGGCTCGGTCTGTGTGCTGGTCTCCGCTCACAGTTCGATCGCCGGGTATGTCGAAGTCAGTATTGTAGAGACAGAGACAGCGGGGAGGCCAGGGCAGACCTTCCGACAGGGACAGGAACCGGATGAGGCTCAGGAGCAGGAATGGAAACAGGAGCTGGAACAAGAACAGGAAAGAGCGGACACACTGAAGGCGGCGGTGTTCACCGGAAGAAGTGTCAGGCATTACAGCGACCATCAGAAATTCTACCTCGGAAAAGAAGACCGGGAAGGTAGCGCGACAGCATTGGAGACGCTCAAGCTGATTCCGGGAATCCTGGTCAGGGATGACGAGATCTCGATGATGAACGGCAAAGGCCTGACAATCCTACTCAACGGACTGCCGACCACCAGCGCTTCCCTATCCCTGCTCACCCCGGCGGACATCAAAAGCATCGACTTCTACCAGAACGCCCCGGCAAGATATTCATTCGCCGGCAGCGGCTCGATGGTCAACATCATCACCCGAAGACCCGGAATCGGCGGCAGCCTGATGCTGAACCTCAAGGGAGCGGTCACAACCCCTTGGGGCAACAACGCCGCCTCCTACCGCCAAATCCTGAAAAACACGATGATCGGCATTGAATATTCCGGGAAACCGACCAAAAGCGGCGGATACGGCATCGATGAATTTCTTGAATATGAAGCCGGCGGCAATCGTTACACAAAAGAGAAAAAAGGACTGGACACGGACTTCACACGGAACCGGCACAATGTCACGCTGGATCTGGTCAGGATGAAAGACGAGAATAGCGCCCTGAAGGCACAAATCACGTTAGGCTACGAGAAAAAGGACTGGCCCGTAAGCCAAAGCGCCCTCAAAACCGTCACGAATCTGACAACCCAAGAATCCACGACATCTGAAGTAACTGACCACAAGGACGATTGGTCCGAATATCTCTCCCCGGCACTCGACATCTACTGGAACCGCAGATTCTCCGACAGACACGAACTGTCTGTAAACTTCGTCGCCACCGCCTACGACACCAAAAGCCGCAAAGGGTTTTATGAATATGCCGGAGCGACTCCCCTGTTATCCTCGACAAGCCTGACCGACGGGCGGAAATATTCAGGAATCATTGAGGCCGTCTATGGATGGACGCTGTCCGAGAAACATAAGCTTGGTTTCGGAGCCAGAACCACAGCCAGCCTTGCCGAGCAAGACAGCGGTAACGGAGAAGTCACCGTCCGTTCGGACATCAACACCGATCTCGGCAGGCTGTGGTGTGAATATTCAGGAAACGCAGGAGGGTTCAGCTATTCTGTCGGAGCGGCTATGGAACATTTCGGCTACGAAACCAAGGCATCCGGAAGGCATGACTACATCTATTTCCGCCCGCTCGTCCAGCTAAACTACACATTCAACGATCACTCCTCGATGTATTTTAATTACTCAAGCAATACTTCGACTCCGAAGATCGGATGGATGGGCGATGCGTCATATTACAAGGATGACAAATGGCTCGTGAGGAGCAACCCTGAACTCGAAAGTTACACTACACGGGATGCGATGATTGGATATTCATTCAACAATTCTTGGCTCTACATCAATCCATACATCCTTGTTTATCACAATGACAATCAAATAATTCCTATTTTCAGCCACACTGACGGGCTGCTTGTTGAAATGGATGAGAACTCGGGATATATGATTGCCGTGATGGCCGCTCTCGGTGGCAGGATCAAGCCCTTCAGGAATATTCCCCTCTCGCTTACTGTCTATGCTATGTACAACGACCAAAGGTTGACAGGAGGCGGTGCGGACAGATCGGTCAAGAGCCTTGGCGGAATGGCGATGTTGAGATATTCAGGAAAGAAATGGACTGCCGAGGCCATGTACAACCTGCCTTTCAAGTCCATCAGCGACATCGGCATCTCGAAGGGTGAGAACTACGGTTACTTTGAGTTCGCCCGCAGGATCGGAAAGAACCTCCGCATCGGAGCCGGAATGCGCTATCCGTTCTACCATTGGAAAGTCAGTGAGGAGACCGCACCCGGATCGCTTGTGACAATGAAAAACACAAGCAGGATGACCAGCCAGAAAAACACGGTCATCCTTACTTGTGTCTATAATTTCTCCTACGGAAAGAAAGTCCGGACGGTCAATCAGAAAATCCGGAACGCTGACATCGACTCCGGACTTTAAGAATATTATCGTCCTGTCTGCCCAGGCTCTTCGACAGCCGAGGATGCAGTCAGACTAAATGATCTGATTGACGGACACTTCGACAGGCTCAGCGGCCACAGTGACCGGGACTAGGCCTCGGGGATCTCGTCGGTGGATGACGGGATGGAGAACGGGGATTTGCCTGAGCCTACTGTAAACTCGTCGTCATCGTTCTTCTGGGCAGCGGGCTGGACCTCATACATTCCAGGACGGCTGCCGGAGGTCAACTGAGTGAACTCTTCCTCGGTGATCATTTTGCAGTTGCCATTGAACTTGGCGTCAAGCTCGACCTGAAGCCTTCTGATGTGGAGGTCGCCGTCAACCACACAGGTGTCCTTCAGGGAAAGGGTGTCCTTCACAAAGAAATTGCCGTTGATCTTACCCCAGAAGTCAGCGTTGCTGCAGATGATGTCGCCTTTGATGACGGCCTTCTCGCCGACAACCACTTTGGCCTGGGAAATGACACGTCCCTCGAATGTGCCATCAATCCTTATGTCGTTGGGAGATGTGATCTCCCCTTTGATCACTGAACCTGCCGAGATCCTGCTGATGTCGTTGACACTGGCGGAATCGGTGGAACCATAATTTGCGCTCATATTCCTAAATCTTTAATATTCAACCATTAATATTCATTAAACCAACCCTGCTCCGTGGCAGTTCTTGTACTTCTTGCCGGAACCGCACGGACACGGATCGTTGCGGCCTACCCTCTTGTCCACATGGATCGGAGTCCTGGCCTTCTGCTCGCCGTTCGTGGTGAGATCCTCGCGGCGGGTCCTCATGTTGCTCATGTCCTGGCTTCTTGGAGCCTGGGCAGGACGCGCCTCGCTGTCATCCCTCAATGGCACGAAAGCCCTGAGGAGGAATGAGAGGACATCCTCGTTGAGTTCCTCAAGCATGGTGGCAAAGAGGTTGTAGCTCTCCAGCTTGTAGACCACAAGCGGATCCTTCTGCTCGTAGGCGGCGTTCTGCACGCTCTGGCGCAGGTCGTCCATGTCGCGGAGATGCTGCTTCCAATGCTCGTCGATCTGGTAAAGGATGATCGAACGGCTCAATGCCTTGGCGATCTCCTTACCCTGGGTATTGTAGGCTTTTTCAAGATCCACGCTGAGAGTAAGCATCTTACGTCCGTCAGAAATCGGAATCGCGATGTTCTTGTACATATTCCCCTGCTTCTCGAAGATCATCTTGATGAACGGATAGACCTTCTCGGAGAGAGTGTTCATCCTACGCTCGTAGACAGCCTGCATGTGGTCGCAGAGAGCATCGGCAAGCTTGTCACCCTTGGTGTTCGAGTAGAAACTCTCGTCGAAGCCAAGGTCGATCGACAGCTGTCCCATCACATATTCCTCGAAATCCTGGTAAGGCATCCCCTCGGCGTGGGACGCGATAATGGAGGCGGAGTCGATCATCATGTTCCTGACATCGATCTCGATCCTCTCACCGGAAAGGGCGTTGCGTCTTCTGGCGTAGACGGCCTCACGCTGGTAGTTCATCACGTCGTCGTACTCAAGGAGCCTCTTACGGATGCCGAAGTTGTTCTCCTCGACTTTCTTCTGTGCGTTCTCGATTGATTTCGAGAGCATTCCGCTGACAAGTGCCTCATCGTCGGCCATGCCAAGCTTGTCCACGACACCGGCGATCCTCTCGGAGCCGAACAGGCGCATCAGCTTGTCCTCAAGAGAGACATAGAAGGCTGACGATCCCGGGTCACCCTGACGACCGGCACGTCCTCTGAGCTGGCGGTCCACACGGCGGCTGTCATGCCTCTCGGTTCCGATGATGGCAAGACCGCCCGCGTCCTTGACTTCCTGCGAGAGCTTGATGTCGGTACCACGACCAGCCATGTTGGTGGCGATGGTCACTGTGCTGGACTGGCCGGCCTGCGCGACAATCTCCGCCTCCCTGGCATGCTCCTTGGCATTGAGGACATTATGTTTGATACCCCTCAGGCGGAGCAGCTTGCTCAAAAGCTCGGAGGTCTCCACATCTGTGGTGCCGACCAGTACCGGACGCCCCTCGCCGATAAGTTCCTCGATCTTATTGATCACAGCGGCGTATTTCGCCTTCTTCGTCTTGTAGATAAGATCATCCTGGTCGTCCCTTATGACAGGGCGGTTGGTCGGAATGACCACGACATCCAGTTTGTAGATGGACCAGAACTCGCCCGCCTCTGTCTCGGCGGTACCGGTCATGCCGGCGAGCTTGTGGTACATCCTGAAATAGTTCTGCAGCGTGACGGTGGCGAAAGTCTGCGTGGCGGCCTCGACCTTGACATTCTCCTTGGCCTCGACAGCCTGGTGAAGTCCGTCGCTCCAACGGCGGCCCTCCATGATACGTCCGGTCTGCTCATCCACAATCTTGACCTTGTTGTCGATAACGATGTAGTCCACGTCCTTCTGGAACATCGCATAGGCCTTGAGCAGCTGGATGACAGTGTGCACACGCTCGCTCTTGAGCGAGTAGTCCTCCATCAGCGCGTCCTTCTTCTCCTGCTTCTCCTCTGCGGAAAGCTCAGGGTTCTTCTGGATCTCGGCGATCTGGCTGCCGACGTCAGGAAGCACGAAGAAATCAGGATTGGACACAGCGTTGGCGAGAAGGTCATGTCCCTTGTCGGTCATGTCCACCGAATGCTGCTGCTCGCTGATCACGAAATAAAGCTCGTCGGTGACGATGTGCATCTCCCTCTCGTTGTCCTGCATATAGTAGTTCTCGGCCTTCTGCAATAGCTGCTTCATGCCCTGCTCGCTGAGGAACTTGATGAGCGGCTGGTACTTAGGGAGTCCTTTGTAGGCACGGAGAAGGAGCATACCGCCCTCGTCCTCCTTGCCGGCGGCGATGGCTCTCTTGGCGTCGTTCAGCACCTGGGTCACGAGAGCGCGCTGCTTCTGGTAAAGACTCTCCACATAAGGTCTGAACTCCATGTACTGCTCGTCATCCTGGGCCTTGGCCACAGGACCGGAGATGATCAATGGCGTACGGGCGTCGTCGATGAGCACGGAGTCAACCTCATCGACAATGGCGTAGTGATGCTTGACCTGAACAAGGTCGGTCATGTTCACTGCCATATTGTCACGAAGGTAGTCGAAACCGAACTCGTTGTTGGTTCCGAAAGTGATCGAACAGTTATAGGCCCTCTTTCTGGCGTCGCTGTTCGGCTCATGCTTGTCGATGCAGTCCACAGAAAGACCGTGGAACATGTAGAGAGGACCCATCCACTCGGAGTCACGCTTGGAGAGGTAGTCGTTGACGGTGACGACATGCACACCCTTGCCCGCCAGGGCGTTAAGGAACACAGGAAGTGTCGCCACAAGAGTCTTGCCCTCACCGGTAGCCATCTCGGCGATCTTTCCCTGATGAAGCACAATACCACCGATCAGCTGAACATCATAGTGAACCATGTCCCAAGTCACCTCGTTGCCGCCGGCGACCCAATGGTTCTGGTAGACAGCCTTGTCTCCCTCGATGTGGACAAAATCATGATTGACGCTGAGCGCCCGGTCGAAATCGTTGGCCGTAACCTCGATGGTCGCGTTCTCCTTGAACCTGCGGGCCGTAGACTTCATGATGGCGAAAGCCTCGGGAAGCACCTCATCCAAAACCCTTTCGATCTCGGCGTCCTCATCCTTCACCAGTTTGTCGGACTCGGTCGCGAGACTTTCCTTCTCGTGTACGGGGATGTCCTCCTCCATCTTGGCCTTGATCTCCGCGATCCTCTTCTCAAACGGAGCCTCACAGTCACGGAGTCTGGCTTTCAGTTCTTCCGTCTTTGCCCTAAGTTCGTCATTAGTAAGCTTGTCAATCGGACCGTAGGCCTCCAGAACCTTGTTCAGAATAGGCCTGATCTGCTTAAGATCCCTATCGGCCTTCGAGCCGAAAACCTTCTTTAATATACTAGCTATAGCCATAAAACAATAATTGTCGTCGATTATCTTACAAATTTAATGATAATCAAAGACATTTACAATTATTAAGCCCGGAAAAAATGGCCTGACTGTTTGTCAGTCCTGAAGGCGCCCTTAGACGAGACCGGCACGCCCGGAAAGGCGGCCAAAGGGAGCCGTCAAAGAATATGAGGACCGACTTCTCAGTCAGCCAAATAGTTAAGAAGCAATTTACGAATATTGTCGGAGATGCGCTTATGGGCGTCTGTCGCGTTCTCAAGCATCTCCGCCAGGTTCTTGTACTTCACGAGCTCGCGGGTGTCGTTCTCGTTGATGAATATGTAGCCCACGTACTCCTCGTAGGCATCGTCCGCCGCATGCTCCAGCTCGGTCACACGCTCGCAGGCCATCGATATGGCCGGCAGGTTCTTCTTGAGGTCCACCAGAAGGGGAATGACATCGTGGATCACCTCCGACTGCGACTTCGCCATCTGCGCCAAGTCCTTGAGCTGGTCGTCCAGCTTGGCCGGACGGTAGATCAGCACCGCCTTCGACGTGTCCTTGATGGCATCCAGGCAGTCGTCCATCGCCATCGCCACGGACTGAAGATCCAACTTGTTGAGCCTCACGAAAGGATGGACGGAAAGCATCTCATGGAATTCCGTCATGAGGGCGTCGCCCTGAGCCTCGCAGGACTTTATCTCCTTCTCCATTCCGGCCCGGAGATCAATGTCATCGGTCTCGAACATGTCGACCAGAAGCGAGGATGTCTTGCTCAGGAAATCCGTCTGCTGTGTAAGAATCGGAACGAAATCGTGGCCGGCACCCCGGAAAACCATCCTTATTCTCTTCAAAAGACCCATAAATATTTTTTATACCCGATAAACTTTTTTTTGTCAAGCGCCAAATTTACAATCTATTTTGAGATTTCACCACAATTCTATAAAAAACAGAAACATTTTCATCGTTTTTCTTTTAGAAAGCACCTTTCAGACATCCTTATAACTACCTTTGCCAGTGGATTTCAGCCCGGCAGAGAGTGTCCGACGGAACCCTATCACGCATCAATCCCGCCGGATGGCCGGCCTGAACGCTTCCAGTCTCTGGACTACACTTAGCGGCGTTCTGCCGCGATATCCACTCAAATTTCGAACTTGCTTATGCTCATACCAGGAGCTCGTCCGGCAGGCCGGCGGGATAACGCGTGAATGAAAGATGGTCACTTCGGCGGGTTCTATGGCCGAAAAGTCAATCTTCGGCCAAATCGTTTTGAAATCCAGCGCAAACTTCGTAAATTGCTTTCGAAAACACAAAAAGCTATGCGACTTGCATATTGCATACACGCCCTGAACCTTTCCGGTGGCATCGAGAGGGTGCTCACGACAAAGGCCAACTATCTGGCGGATGTCCTTGGCCACGAGGTCCACATCATAACCGCAAGGCAGAAAGGCCGGAAGGAATGCTTCAGACTCAGCGACAGGATTGTCCGACACGACCTTGACGCCAACGACAGGATGTTTCTCCACAAGTACAGAAGGAGGCTCGGCGCGCTTCTCGGCACGATCAGGCCGGACATCACGGTCACCGTCTGCGACAATTCCCTCTACGCCCTTACAGGATGCGACGACGGCAGCGTCAAAGTCGGCGAGTTCCATTTCTCCCACGAGAAATTCATGATGAAATACGGCACCGGAGCATTGGGAAGAGCCTATGCGGAATTCAGGACAAGGAGGCTTGAGAGGGCGGTCCGCAAGCTCGACCGGTTCGTGGTGCTGACAAAGGCGGACAAGGAGGACTGGGAAAAGGTGAGGCCGGACGTGGAGCAGATCTACAACCCGCTGACATTTGTCTCGGACGAGGTCTCGCCGCTCACCGGAAAGCGATGTGTCGCCGTCGGACGGCTTGAGGCGCAGAAGAACTTCAAGGATCTGATCAAGGCCTGGAAGACCGTGGACGGGCGACACCCCGACTGGACCCTCAGCATCTTCGGCAAGGGCAGCCAGGAGAATGAGCTGCGGAACCTGATCAAAGACAGCGGACTGGCCGGTAAGGTCATCCTCGAAGGAGGCACTTCAGACATCCGTAAAGAGTTGCTGGACAGCTCCTGCCTTGTGATGTCATCGAGATACGAAGGTTTCCCGATGGTTCTTCTCGAGGCTTTGACAACCGGCCTGCCAATCGTCAGCTACGACTGCCCGAAGGGTCCTTCGGAGATCGTCACGATCGGCGCCAACGGCTACCTCGCCAAAGTCGGGGACACCGGCACGCTGGCACAAGGAATATGCAGTGTCATCGCCAACGAGGATCTACGCCGGCGCTTCGGAGCCGAATCCAAAAGGCGTTCCGAAAACTTCACATTGGAAAAGACGATGGAAAGATGGGACAGGCTCTTCTCCTCCCTGACTACTTCTCGAACGAGGACTTCTCCGGAAGGATGACCTTGAACGACTCCTCCAGCGAGGACATCACCCGGTCATAGTTCCGTATGTGGACATTGTCGTTCAGGCAGACCAGCTTGTACTTACCTTCCCTGACAGCCTTGATGGCCTTCCCCGGCTTCACGACGAGCGGAAACATCTTCGTGTCATCGTAGGTGTTGTACGGCACGAAGTTCCCCTCACAGATCTGCCAGGTGCGGAACAACTCCTGGGTGTAGTCATCCGGGCTGCGGAAACGGTTCGCGGAGACCCTGGTCAGCTCGTCGCCGGCATATTCCCAGACCTCCTCGAAAGTGGACTTGAGGTATGGCTGGGCGTTGTGTGGAATCCTGAGCGTGATGAACTTGCCGTACGGTCTCAGCAGCCTCGTGAGCCAGCTCTTTCCGCCATAGACCGGCGAGAACCACTTGTCGTGGTGTTCCCTCAGCACCTCCTTCTTGTCGAACCTCTCGTTGATGACCCTCACGTTGTTCTCCAGGCACCTGGACCAGAGACTGGCGCCGGTGTTCATCCTGAAGACCGCGATGTCGGCGGGAAGGCCGTCACGGAAAAATCTCTCCGGAGGCGTGGGAGCCGTCATGTAGAAGTCGTCGTTGAAATAGACGAAATGGTCGGCGATCCCGGGAATGTTGTGCAGGTACAGCTCAATCAGCGAGGAGTTGAACACCGGCAGGAATCTTTCAGGAATATAATCCCTGTGGCTCACCAGATGGAGTTTCGGATTCGTCTCATCAAGCCATTCCGGCTTCTGTCCGCAGGTCACAAAATGCACCTTGCGCACCCACGGCGCGAACTTCTCCACACCTCTGAACCAGTACTTCAGCAATCCATAGTCCCTGAAACGGGCCTCGGACAGATGATTCTTCGAATTGTCTATCTTGCCTGAATACTTCGCGAAATCAGCCTTCCAGGCCGGATCGTTCATGTCGACCCATGTAACTACGAAATCTATGTCCATAACAATTAATCCAACAGATATACAGTGAGGTCATGACACTTGCGCCTGCCTTCCGGCGGCGGAGTCATGTAGTCGCCGAACTCCTGTGTAAGCCATTCATTCCATCGTTTGAAGGCCTTGAAAGTACAGCCCTCGAACTCCAGGTCAACATATTCATCAAGCATCGCCCTTTCGAAGATCTCCCTTGTGCCGTTGTAGGTTACGGAGACCGCCCCGGCGAGACGTGATGTCTCGTATGGGTACTTACGCACCTCGGTGTCAATCTTTTTCCACCAATATTCAGTCCCTCTGGCATGCGCCTCAAGCTTCGAGAACAGCGGCTGGTGGAAATTGAGCAGATCGAACCTTGTGCCGCAGATGTTCAGACGGTGGGACCAATGCGTCAACTGGCGCTCCCTTTTCTTTTGAAGTTCAGCGCTTTCCGGCTTACCGTCCATCGGGAATATGTCTATGTTCAGACCGAAATCATAGTCATAGCCATGCCCTTGGAGACTTTTGGTCCTGACATCCTCGACCTTGGCGAAGAAATGCACGAACCTATCCCCTTCCCTGCCCTCCTTATGGCAAAGGCAGCGGTAGCGGGAACCGGGTTCCCTGCCGAATGTGGCGACAAACCTCTCGTAGTCCGGCCTCGGCATCAGCAGATCCACGTCGTCGTCCCACGGTATGAAGCCTTTGTGGCGCACCGCTCCCAGAAGCGTCCCGTAAGCCAGTGAATACCTTATGCCTTCCTTCCGGCAGAAGGAATCGACTGCCTTAAGGATGTCAAGGAGATACATTTGGATCTCCCTATGGGACAATTTCTTCATAACACAAGCAAATTATGACCTGTTATTTACAAATATAAGTGTTTTTTTATTAAATTTGTAAAATCTGTAGCAAAACAAGTATGCACTCATACGTTTTTCCAGGCGACCTGGACAAAGAAATAGCGGCGATCGGATCACAGCCGATCCCATACATGAGAACCGACGGGTTCTCCAAGATAAATCTCGAGAACGAGAGTATCCTCCTGGATCTGATTCATTGCCAGGGAGGAAAGGTCATCGTCTACACCGGTTCCGGAACCGGGGCGATGAGCGCCGTCGTGGAAAACTACGTCAGCACGAAGAAAAAGGCGATCGCCGTCAACGGCGGATCCTTCGGGAAGCGCTGGGTCTCGCTCTGCGGGTACTACGGCATCCCTGTCATCGACTTCAAGGTTCCGTTCGCCAAAGACATCGACTACGACGAGCTTGAGAGGATCGTAGAGGCGGAGCGCCCTGACGTGTTCCTCTGCCAGCATCACGAGACCTCGACGGGGCAGTTGTTCAATCTGGAGAGGATCTCCGGAATCTGCCGCCGGCACAATCTGTCACTGGTGGTGGATGTCATCAGCTCCTTCCTTGCCGAAGAGCTGGACATGGACAGGCTCGGGATCGACATCTGTGTCACCAGCACCCAAAAGGGTCTCAACATTCCTCCGGGGCTGTCCATCCTGTTCATCAGCAAAAGGTTGGATGGTTATGAATATGCCCACAGAGGCTACTACTGGGACTTCGCGGACAACCTGTCGAACCTCAGGAGAGGACAGACGCCGTTCAGCCCGGCGACCACGATCCACCTTCAGCTTCACGCGAGGCTCAGACAGATTCTTTCGCAGGGAGGAGAGGCCGTCAACATAGCCCAGGTCCGCCACAGGGCCGAGGTCTTCCGCGAGGAGTGCCGCAGGTACGGCTGGACAATGCCCGCCGAGGTTCCGTCATCCGCCATCACCGCGATCCAGACCAAGGACACAGCCGACAGACACATATTCAACGGCCTGATCGAGCGTTACCAGACCTACATCATGCCGGGGTCTGTCCCGGGCTTCTACAGGATCTCACACATGGGCATCCAATCCGACGAGGATCTCCGCATCCTTGCCGAACGCATCCACGCACTTGAATCCGAGATAGATGAATAAGGCCATTTCCAATCAGGACAGTCCACGCAAGAGGATCGTCATCACCTACGGAACCTTTGATGTTCTCCACCAGGGACACATAAACCTGCTTCGCCGGGCCAAAGAGCTGGGCGACTGGCTGATAGTAGGAGTCACCACCGACAATTTCGACCTTGAGCGCGGCAAGCTGAACACACGTGACAGCGTGATGAAAAGGGTGCAAGCCGTCAAGGACACGGGTTATGCCGACGAGGTGATCATCGAGGAATACAAAGGCCAGAAGATCGACGACATCCAGAAGTACAACGTGGATGTCTTCGCGATAGGTTCCGACTGGGAGGGCTACTTCGACTACCTCAAGGAATACTGCGAGGTAGTCTATCTGCCACGCACCCAGGGAATTTCCAGCACAATGCTGCGGGAGAGCCAGATCTCGGTCAGGATCGGCGTGATCGGCACCGGGAGCATCGCCCGGAGATTCGTTCCCGAAGCCTCGTTCGTTAGCGGCAACGAGATCTCTGCGGCCTACAATCCCGACACCGAGGCCTGCCGGGACTTCTGCAGGACATTCGGGATCGGAACCGCGGCGAGCAGCCTGGAGGAGCTGCTCGCGAACTGCGACGCCGTCTACGTCGCCTCACCGCACTACACTCATTTCGAATATGCCAAGGCGGCCCTCGAAGCCGGAAAGGATGTGTTCTGCGAGACCCCGTTCGTGCTGCATCTGGCTGAGGCCAAGGAACTTTACGCCATCGCTGAGGCCAAGCGGCGCACTCTGATGGTGGCCCACAAGACCGCCTACTGCCCGGCGTTCAGGCATCTCGTGACGATGCTCAAGTCCGGGGTGATCGGCAAGATCGTGGACATCAACGCCTCGGTCACGACCCTCACCGACGAGCGATCCGTCAAGCTCGACCACAACCGTTTCGGAGGAAGCATGAACGAGAACGCCTGTTTCCCTCTCCTGCCGATCCTCAAGCTGCTCGGTCAGGACGTGAGGAACATCAACTTCTACTCGATAATGAAGAACGATGTGGACATGTACACGAAGGCCGTGTTCCGCTACGACAATGCCACAGCCTCCTTCCAGGTGGGTCTGGGAGCGAAGACGGAGGGCAACATGGTCATCTCGGGGACCAAGGGCTACATCTACGTTCCCGCCCCGTGGTGGAAGACCGACTACTTCGAGCAGCGTTTCGAGGATCAGAACCTCAACAGAAAGTGCTTCTTCCCGTTCATGGGCGAAGGGCTGAGGTACGAGATCAGGGAGTTCATCTCCCACATCCTCAACCCTGACCAGAGCCTCTACCTCCTGACGAAGGAGGAGATTCTGAAGATGACACAGATTCAGGAAGACTACATAAACGGCGTGAACGTCTATAAATTAAGTTAAACCATGAGACAGCTTACACTAAAGGAACTTCAACAGCTAAGCCTTGAGATCCTCAAGGATGTGGCTGATTTCTGCGAAAAGAACGGGATAAGATATTCCCTGGGCTACGGCACGCTCCTCGGTGCGGTGCGGCACAAAGGATTCATTCCTTGGGATGACGACGTGGATCTGATGATGCTGAGAGAGGACTACGAGAAATTCAGAACCATCTACAAATCAGACAAGTACACATTTTTTGACAGTCGGAACACCCCCGACTGCTACATCGCATTCGGACGTGTCTGCGACACTGAAAGGACGCTGGCAGCCAGCAGCATACCGTGGGTGAGGAAAGATGTCGGCGTGTGGATTGACATATTCCCTATCGACAGGGTTCCCGACGACATCGAGACATTCAGGAGGCTCTACGATTCGCTGTACCTTCTGATGAAGTTCAACATCGGGATCCGGCGGGTGCACACAATCTCCTCGTCAAGGTTTCCGATCAGCAGGAGGGTCAAAATCTGGGCTGCGAAAAGGCTGCACCCTCGCCTCATCAAGAGAGATCCTGTCGAGATCGTCGAGGACATGAACACACTGATCGGCCTGGTCTCACGGGAGCACAGCCACCATTGGTCGCAGCTGTGCTGCCCCGACGCCGGAACATGCGAGTTCTTCGCCGAGGACGAGATCAATGAATATGTCAGGATGAGATTCGAGGACAGCGAGTTCTATGTCTGGTCAGGCTACGACAAGATTCTCCGGGACTCCTACGGCGACTTCATGCAGCTTCCTCCAGAGGACAAGCGCAAGCCTCTTCAGAACTACGTCACTTTCAGCTGGAAAGACTGATCTATCGAAGGTACCTCGCGGTCCGGGAACGCCCGTCCTTGGCAAGATCCTCAGGAGTGCCGGCGAAGACGATCTCACCGCCGTTGTCACCGGCGTCCGGGCCAAGGTCGATCACCCAGTCCGCGGCCTTGATGACATCCAGATTGTGTTCGACGACAATCACGGTGTGACCGCTACGGATCAGCACATCGAAAGCCTTCAGCAGTTTCTCCACGTCATAGAAATGCAGTCCAGTGGTCGGCTCGTCAAACAGGAAAAGAATCTTCTTCCTGCCATTGGACTGCTCCTCGCCGCTCTTGGACAGGAACCAGGCCAGCTTGATTCTCTGGCTCTCTCCTCCGGAAAGGGTGGAGGAACTCTGACCCAGTTTGATGTAGGAAAGTCCCACATCCACAAGAGGTTGCAGCTTATGAGCAATCTGTCTTGACAGTTCCTCCGGCTGCGAACCGAAGAAGGAGATGGCCTCCTCCACGCTCATATTCAGGATGTCGTCCACGTTCTTCCCCTTGAAGCGCACCTCAAGGATGTCAGGCTTGAAACGCTTGCCGCCGCAGGTCTCGCAGACCATCGTCACGTCCGCCATGAACTGCATCGGGATGCGCACGAAGCCGTCTCCCTGACACTCGGGGCAGCGTCCGCCGTCCTGGTTGAACGAGAAGAAGGACGGGGTGTAGCCATTGATCTTGGCATATTGCTGAGCCGCAAGGAGTTTGCGGATGTCATCGTAGACCTTGAGATAAGTCACGGCGTTCGACCGGGAACTCTTCCCTATCGGGTTCTGGTCAACATATTCAACAGCCCCGATGCGGTCGATGTTGCCGGAGATTTTTCTGAATATTCCCGGAAGGTCGCCGGTCTGGTTGATCTTGCGGTAGAGCGCCGGGTAGAGAATGTCACCGACAAGGGAGGACTTTCCGCTGCCGCTGACTCCTGAAACCACCGTCAGCACCCCCAGCGGGAACTTCACATCAATATTCTTAAGGTTGTGCTCCTGAGCGCCTTCCACGGTGATTGAATATGTCCACGGGTGCTTTTCCCTGACATAGCGGGATCTTCGCCCGGTCAGATACTGGAGCGTCAGGGAATTGTCCATGATCTTCTCGGGAACATTGTCCCCGATCTTCCCCTGGAAGACGATCCTGCCCCCGTCCACGCCGGCGTAAGGCCCCATGTCGATCAGCACATCGGCAGCCCGGATGATCTCCTCGTCATGCTCGACCACGACGAGGGTGTTGCCGATGTCCCTAAGTTTGCGCAGAACTCCGATAAGCCTCTCTGTGTCACGTGGATGGAGTCCGATGCTCGGCTCGTCAAGGATGTACATCGAACCTACAAGCGAGCTGCCCAGCGCCGTCACCAGATTGATCCTCTGGCTCTCACCGCCCGAGAGGGTGTTGCAGGCGCGGCTAAGCGTCAGGTAGGCCAGCCCGACATCCTTGATGTACCTAAGACGCGACACGATCTCATCGACGGCCTTGTGGACAATCGAGTTCTCATAGTCGGTCAGCCTCAGGTCCGCGAAGAAGCCCAGAAGCTCGTCCACGTTCATGTCGAGAAGCTCAGCGATGTTCCTGCCGCCTATCTTCACGTAAAGCGCCTCCGGCCTGAGTCTCGTGCCGTGACATGCGTGACACGTAGTCCTGCCCGAGAAGCGGCTGAGCATGTACTTGTACTGAATCTTGTAGCGGTTGGACTCAACCCACTTGAAGAACTCGTTGATGCCGACGATCGAATCGTCGTCACCCTCAACACTATGTCCGTCCCAGACGATGTCCTTTACCTTCTGCGTGAGATTGCAGTATGGCTCGAAGATCGGGATGCCGTAACGCGGGGCCACCTTTATCATGTGATCCCTGAACCAGCCCATGGACTCGCCCCGCCAGCAGGCGATGGCTCCGTCATAGATGCTTTTCGTCTTGTCCGGGACGACCAGATCCTCACTCACACCGATGATCTTTCCGAGACCGCCGCAGACAGGACACGCTCCCAAAGGGCTGTTGAACGAGAAAAGATATTCATCAGGCTGGCGGAATGTCATGCCGTCCAGTTCGAAGCGGCTGGAATATTCCTCGACGGAATTGTCCTTGCGGAGGATGAGCCGCCCCTCCCCCATCCGGAAAGCCGTGTCAATCGAGGAGCGTAGCCTGGTCTGGAGATCCTCCCACTCATTCCCCGGCCAAGGTTCGCCATCGTCCCCGTAAGGCAGGCACTCCTTGAACGCCGGCAACTTCAGACGATCGATCAGAAGATTCAGACTCTCAGGATATTCCCCCTTGTCCGCCATCCTCATGATGTCCTCGATGCGGATGATGCCATCGTCGCCGAAGAAGCGTGAATATCCTTCCTCCTTGAGCCTGAGCATCAGCTCTACCTTATCCTCCCGCGCGCCCCAGTTCAGATCCGCAAGAATGTACACGGTTCTTGAATCGCCGCTTAATATGCTAGCCATCACATCATTGATGCTGTGGCACTTGACTTCCTTTCCGCTGATTGGTGAATATGTCCTGCCGATCCGGGCGAAGATGATGCGGAGATAGTCGTAGATCTCCGTAGTGGTAGCCACCGTGGAGCGTGGGTTCTTGACGTTCACCTTCTGCTCGATGGCTATGGCCGGAGGTATGCCCTCGATCGACTCCACGTCCGGTTTGCTCATCCTTCCGAGGAACTGTCGGGCATAAGACGAAAGGCTCTCGGCGAACCGCCTCTGTCCCTCTGCGAAAAGCGTGTCGAACGCCAGCGACGACTTCCCCGACCCAGAGATACCCGTCACGACAATCAGCCTGTTCCGAGGAATCTCTACACTTATGTCCTTAAGGTTGTTGACCTTAGCCCCTTTGATGATAATATTCCCGTCCTCTGCCATAGTCCAAAATTAGCGAACCACAAAATTACGAAAAATCCCGGCATTTCGCCTCATTTCCGAACTTTAATCCAGGGCAACCGCATCAAATTCTAGCGCCCCTAAGCAGTTCCAGAAGATAGTCCTGTGAGAGTGATGCCCTGAACAACCTTTTCCGTATGCTTCTGTTGTCGCTGTGCGCCTTGACAATCTGGACGCCAGCTTCCTGACGGTGGAGAGGTTCTGCGCCGCGAAGCCTTTTCTGGCGCGGCAGGCATCCTCCTTGAAGGTCACGTCCAGATGCCAGTGAAGCTGGTTCTCTATACCCCAGTGCCCTCTTGCTAGCATTGCGTAGTACGCGGCGCGCGGATGGTCCTCATCGCTGATGTAGTGCCTCACGGAGGAGGCCGCCCCTTCGGGCGTGGTCACGGTTGAGGTCACCTCCACGACGGTCCTGACGCCGGGCCACCTGGAGAGGACGGCCTCGTCCTCCATACTATCGGCGGAGGCTATCCGGCAGACCCTCTCCTCCACGCGCCCGTGGCCGGTCTCCATCTCCGATGAGGTGTCCGTGACGCTCCCACACCGGAACGCGTACCTGACGGCCTCCCGCAGGGACGGCTGGTTGTCCTTGACAGCGAGGAAGTAGTGTGCGTTGCCCTCCAATATGCGCTCCGCGATGGCCGTCTGGGTACCCGCGGCGTCGATCGACACCACAGCCCCCTCTATGTCAAGCCTGTCGAGCAGGCGGGGTATGGCAGGTATCTCGTTCTCCTTGTCCGTAACGGACTCCTGGCCGACAAGGAGGTGGTTCTCCGTCACGTACGCGCTGAGTATATAGTCGCCTCGGGTCCCGGTAGTCCTCGGACTCGCACCGCGCAGTTTCTTCCCGTCTATCGCCACCTGCTTCTCACCGAGCGATGACAGGAAGGATCTCCCGTGTTCGGACAGGCAGCGGCGCAGCTCCTCCGGGCATACCGCAGACATCAGACGCTCGAATGTGTCAGGGGACGGGGACGTGTCGTTGTCGGTCAGGAGGTTGAAGTCCCTGGCACGCACATGGGCGAACTCGCTCATGTCGACGTAGTCCTCACCGCCGCAGAGGTAGGTGAGAAGGGAGATCGTGAGGAGGTCGGAGATTGAGTAGATGCAGCGCCCCGTCACGCGGTGATCGGGGAAATCCGCAAAGATTTGATAGGTTGTCGCCATTGATTCAATACTTGTTATCAAGTATTAAAGTTACTAAAAATCAATGACATATGCAACTCTTCGAGAGGCTTTGTGCGACTTTTTTACACACAATGCCCCACTTGTTTCCGCCGGCGGTTAGCATAGTAGTGAAGATGTCTTCACCGCATAGCCGTATGCAAAAGGAAGGAGGTTTTTTGATGCGGTTGCCCTGACTTTAATCACCTCTGATTTATTGTCCGAATATCATTTGTTGAGCCACCGCCGTGGCTCCGCAAGCGGGATTCAGCCGCTTTCCCGCCTACGGGGTAGCAAACGGGACTCTGCAAGCGGGATTCTGTCCTTTTCCCGCCCGCGGGGTTGCAAACGGGACCCCGCAAGCGGGATTCAGCCGCTTTCCCGCCCGCGGGGTAGCAAACGGGACTCTGCAAGCGGGATTCAGTCCTTTTCACGCCCGCGGGGTAGCAAACGGGACTCCGCAAGCGGGATTCAGCCGCTTTCCAGCCCGCGGGGTTACGGGAGTATGGAGTTCGGTCGGGATGCTATGATGAATTTAGGGAACAAGAACAAAGACAAGAACTGAGACTTATAGTCGGGACGGAGAATATGTACAAAAAAGCGGGTGACCTGGATTTTGGTCACCCGCTCTCGGAGTGGTGTCGGGAAGAATCGAACTGCCGACACATGGATTTTCAGTCCATTGCTCTACCATCTGAGCTACGACACCGTTTCCGTTTGGGAATGCAAATATAGGCATTTTTCTTTGGGTTGCAAATTTTTTTGAGAAGAAAACTCATTTTTCTTCGCCGAGTGGATGTTTTTGGCTAAATTCGCCAACATGACTGACAGGTTGTTCATACAGGTGATTCTTCCGCTCCGGCTGGAGTGGGAGCCGTATTATTATCTGGAGGCCAAAGGAGAACAGACTCAGCCGGCTGTCGGGCCTGCCGCCGTGGCCGGGCAAGATCATCAGCCGACCTGGCCTGCCGCCGGGCAATATCAGCCAACGGTAAAACCTGCCGCCGTGGCCGGGCAAGACCATCAGCCGACCCGGCCTGCGGCCGGGCAAGATCAGCCAACGGCAAAACATGCCGCTGCCGCCGGGCAAGACCATCAGCCGACCCGGCCTGAGGCCGGACAAGCCAACCAGCCGGACGAAGCGGTGCTCAAGGTCGGGGACAGGGTCAGGGTGGACTTTGCGGGGAAGGAATATGTCGGAGTGGTCAGTGCTGTGGACGTTGGTAGGCAGGCGGAGGCTTTGGGGATTGTGGACAGGATAAAACCGATTGCCGGAAAGGCGGAGGGGTTGGCTCCGGTGTCATTGCAGGAGATTGCTTTGTGGAGGCAGATCTCCGAGTATTATTTATGTGCGGTCGGGGAGGTCTATAAGGCGGCTTATCCGGCGCAGAAGGTCGCCGAGGAGGCCGTGCAGTCACGGCTGGAGGCCATGAGGGCCGAGAGGGAGGAGAAGGCCAGAGCGCGGATCGAGGATAAGGTCAGGAGGCTTAGGGAGAGGATAGAGAAGAAGGCTGAGCTGGCCGGGAAGGCCCGGAAGGAGGAGACTCGGGAGAGGTACATTAAGGAAAAGGAGGAGTTGGAGAGGGAGGTCGCGGCGGTGCTGGGGCTGAGCGGCGCCGCGGCGGTTTCAGCGAATGGAAATGGTGTGGAAAACGGGAACTGTGTAGCGGACGATAAGTGTTCAGCGGACGAAGACGCGGCGGAAAAGGATGCGGCGGCGAAAATAAACGGAAAAGGGATCGTGCTGTCGGCGGCGCAGGAGGAGGCATATTCAGAGATAAAGGAGATTTTCGGGAAGGGGAAGCCGGCGCTGCTTCATGGAGTGACGGGGTCGGGGAAGACAGAGATTTATCTGAAACTGGCGCGGGAGACGCTTGCCAGAGGTAAGAATGTGCTTTATCTTGTTCCGGAGATCGCGCTCAGCAGGCAGCTGGAGGACAGGATCAGCGAGTTGTTTCCTGAGGAACTGCTGGTGTTCCACTCCGGCGAGACCATGGCGCGGAAGCGGGAAACCGCCTCTGTCCTAAGAAGTTGCGGAGACGCGGGAAGGCGCTGTCTTGTACTCGGAACACGAAGTGCCATATTCCTTCCGCACAAGGACTTAGGACTCGTCATCATCGACGAGGAACACGACACTTCCTACAAGCAGGACTCGCCGGCGCCTAGGTATAACGGACGAGAGACGGCGATCATGATGGCCAGGATATTCGCGGCTGATGTGATCCTTGGATCGGCCACACCGTCACTTGAGTCGCTCTACAATTGCAGCGTGGGACGCTATGGACTGGTCACGCTGAGCAAACGCTACTACGATGCGGCGGACTCGGACATCGAGATCATCGACACGATCGCCGAACGGCGCAAGAACGGGATGGTCGGCAGTTTCTCACGGAAGCTGATCGACCGTGTCAACCACTGCCTGAGCCTACGGCGGCAGGTGCTGATCCTCCGGGAACGGAGGGCATATTCACCGGTCACACAGTGCCAGGAATGCGGCGTGATCCTAAAATGCCGCAGTTGCAACGTGAGCCTGAGCCTCCACAGGAGGGCGGACGGAACAGAAAGGCTCGTCTGTCACTACTGCGGAAGGGTTTATGAATATACCGGGAAGTGTCCCGAATGCGGAGGCGCGCTCAAGCCGCTCGGTGCCGGGACACAGAAGGTGGAGGGAGAGGCCGCGAGGTTGTTCCCCGGCGCAAGGATCGCAAGGCTGGACAGCGACACGGCGCAAAGCAGGAAATATGAGACCGAGGTCATCCGACAGTTTTCCAAAGGGGAGATCGACATCCTCATCGGTACGAGAATGGTCGCCAAAGGGTTTGATTTCAGCGGATTGACACTTGTGGCCGTGCTGCAGGCCGACTCCATTCTCGGACAGGAGGACTACCGGGCTGACGAGAGGGGGCTCCAGTTGCTTGAGCAGTTCAGGGGACGATGCGGCAGACGAGGTGAGAAGGGGCTTTTCGTAATCCAGACCTCGCAGCCGGATCATCCTGTCTACCAAAACATTGACGGAAAGATTGACGACAGCGGGATGATGGCCCGCTTCCTCGGAGAAAGAAAGATGTTCGGCTATCCGCCATATTCACGGGTGATCGGAGTCATCATAAAGGACTACAACCAGGCCAGGGCCGACCTTCTGAGCCGGGAACTGGCAGAGGCGATCCGCGGCGCGCTCGGCGCGGAGGCCGGATTCGCCGCCGGAGGGAAGACCGGACCGGATGTCATCGGGCCGTACGCCCCTGCCGTTGACAAGGTTTCCGGCCAGAACATACGGCAGATCAGAGTGTTGCTACCCAAAGACCGATCGCTCGCGAGGAACAAGGGGATCCTCGCCGCCACGGTGGAGCGCTTCGAGAAGGAAAGAAAATATTCAGGACACATCGCACTTGACGTGGATCCTGCCTGAAATTGATTTTGTATCGAGATTATATTCTTTAAGCTTGCTCTTGATCCCATCGGCAGCACTTTCGGCCTCTTTTGCTCCTCAAGAGAGCATACCGCGCTCTTGGGAAACGTTTGCCCTACTTTTCGTCTCCCGTGAGTGCTGCCGAGCACTTACAGGTGACATTATTTCCCTTTTTCGCTTCTAATAGTCTATCCGGCATCCGGAGTCCCCGTGTACAACACGACTAATCAAATTATATCGATAACCAACAGATTATTCCCGTTCCCCTAATATCAAATAAACTCTTGCGACATACTCCGTTGTCAGATAATTGACAGAAACTGCAGCACCAGTCTGCGAATACAAAGCGTACATAAAATCTTCTACCATCTCAATACACTCTTCCTCTCGTCCAACCTCAGCCAAACTATACCCTAACTCCGTAATCACGTAAGGATACTGTTCCGGAATATAATTATTTCTCCCTTCACCTAAAGCGACAGACAATTTTTCCATATAATATTCGATCTTCAAAATATTGATGTACTTCTCAATGGCCACGCTGTCATCCTCATATTCCCAAAGAAGAGGTCGCAATATTTTGGATTCAAACGCAAACCTAAAAGCCGAATGTCTCAAATAGGCGAATATACCACCTGCGTGATCATCTTTGTAATATTCGTATGCCGCCTTATGCTTTCCGTCCCAGCACAAAGAAAGAAAGGGGATTTGGTCTGGGGATGCTGGACGAGGGGTAACTCTGCAATTCGACATCGAGTATGAGGTCTCCGAGAAGGACATCGTGGACGGAAAGTACATCCTCGCCCAGAAAGGAAAGAAGAACTACTTCATCATAAAACGTCTTTAAATATGGAGAAACCTGCAAGCACAAGACAGCTCAAGGTCGCCAGGGAGATCCAGAAGGATCTGGCGGAGATCATCCGCGGCAAGGGGATGGCCGTGTTCGGAGGAGCGATGGTGACAGTGAGTGAGGTTAGGGTAAGTCCCGACCTCTCACTTGCCAAGACCTACGTCAGCATATTCCCGTCCGCGAAGGCCGAGGAAGTGATGAAGACCCTGAACGATAACATCAAAGTTCTGCGTGGAGAACTCGGCCATTTAGTCGCCAAGCAGCTCCGCATCGTGCCTGAGATTGTTTTTATCTTGACACCTCATTGGACTACGCCGAACACATCGACGAACTTCTGAAAAAGTAGGTCACACTGTTTGACTGTCCTTAGACAACAGCACTCTAAAAAAAGTTGACGCGCCATCATTCATCGGTGCGTCAACTTATTTTTTTTTTGCGCATTGATTCCGTGCACGTTACCGGATTTTATCAATCATTGACCGGATTTTTCCATATTATAATAAGGGAACAAACTATCTTTGGTCTACGAGATCCGCATAGGACCACACTGGAACTAATAACAACACATAAAAGAATGAGAAAAAGCCTTATCGCAACATTCGCTCTTCTGCCGCTCGTATTCGGATGCGGCGGAAAGGAATCTATGTCCGATCTGACGGACAGGGTCTTCAAAGTCGCCGAAGAACAATACCTCGCAATGGAGGAGAGATTGACCGGCGACACAATGCCGAGGAGTTTTTCCAATGAAGGAGAATTCATCGCTTCCAACATCAAATGGTGGTGCAGCGGATTCTACCCTGGAACGCTCTGGTACATCTATGAATATTCCGGCGATCCACAGTTCAAGAGCCTCGCCAGGAAGAACACCCTCAAGCTTGACACGCTCAAAACGATGAAAGGAACCGACCACGACCTTGGTTTCCAGATGAACTGTAGTTATGGCAATGCCTACAGAATCACAGGGGACAAGGAATACTTAGAGCCGATCCTGACCTCTGCCAAGACCTTGGCCAAGAGGTTCTCGCCAGTGACTGGAGTTATCAGAAGCTGGGATTTCGTGCGCAAGGGAAGGGACTGGAAATACCCTGTGATCATCGACAATATGATGAACCTTGAACATCTCTGCAACGCCGGGAGCATATTCAACGATGATTCGCTGAAAGTGGTGGCGGTGACACACGCCAACACGACGATGTGCAACCACTTCCGCCCGGACTACACAAGCTGGCATCTCGTGGACTACGACCCGGAGAGCGGCGAGGTGAGGAAAAAGGAGACCGTCCAGGGTTTCAGCGATGACTCGGCCTGGGCGAGAGGGCAGGCCTGGGCATTGTACGGATTCACGATGATGTTCCGTGAAAGCGGTCACGACAGTTACCTCACACAGGCAAGGAACGTCGCTGATATGCTGCTTTCAAGGCTTCCGGAGGACGGTGTACCTTACTGGGACTTAGATTCGGACAAGATTCCTAACGACTTGAGGGACGCTTCCGCCGCAGCGATTATGGCTTCCGCTTTCGTGCAGCTTAGCACATTGACCGACGATGAGGCCAGCAATGCCAAATACCTCGCTATGGCCGAGAAGCAGCTGCGCACTCTGGCCGGACCGGAATACCTGGCGGAACCAGGCACAAACGGGAACTTCATCCTGAAGCATTGCGTCGGCTCGCTGCCTGACAACTCCGAGGTGGACGTTCCGCTCACCTACGCCGACTACTATTTCATTGAGGCTTTGCTTAAGTACAAAAGCATCACAGACAAATAACTGATAACACATAAAACAAAACGAAATGGCAAGAAAACTTACATCATTTCTGTCTATGGCATTGACATTGGCCGCCAGCTTCTTTCTAAGCTGGAGTCCGATGTACGCCGCCGGCCCGGAAAAAATCACGGGAAAAGTCACCGATGCGTCAGGGCAACCTTTGGTTGGAGTCGTCGTGATGGTGTCAGGAGACAAGACCTCCGGAACCTCGACCGACATCGACGGAAACTACGCTATCAATGTGACGGGTAGTGGTTCCGAACTGGAATATTCTTGTATGGGTTATGTCACTGTCAATGAGAAAATCAATGGCAGGAACGTGATCAACGTCTCTCTGTCCGAAGACAATGAGCTTCTGGACGAGGTCGTTGTCGTCGGCTACGGAGTCCAGAAAAAGGTTAACCTCACAGGATCCGTCGCATCAATCGACTTCGCTAAGAAGAGCGAGGGCCGCGTCATCGTCAGCACCTCGGCCGCTTTGGCCGGCCTCGCCGCCGGTATGAATGTCACACAGTCATCCGGACAGCCAGGAAGCAACGGAGCCACAATCAGGATCCGTGGTATCGGCTCGTTCACATCGTCTTCAAGCTCACCTCTTGTCCTTGTCGATGGAATCGAATGGAATATGGACAACATCAACCCGAACGACATCGCGTCCATCTCCGTGCTCAAGGATGCAGCCTCCACGGCGATCTACGGTACACGAGCCGCCAATGGTGTCATCCTCATCACGACCAAATCAGGATCAGCCGACAAGCCACAGATCAGCTACTCCTACAAGGGTATCGTCCAGATGCCTTACAATGAGCTCCACTTCGTGTCTGACTATGCCAGACATATGGAACTCATCAACGAATCCTGCGACAACGTGAACACCAGCAGGGTGTTCTCACAGAGCAACATAGATCTTTGGAGGGAGAAGGCTCTCGATCCATATGGAGTGAACGATGCCGGCGTGCCGAACTATGCGGCCTACCCGAACACCGACTGGTTCGACGAGATCTTCCAGACAGGATATTCACAGGAGCACAATCTCTCGGTTTCAGGAGGCTCCAAGAAAGTGAAATACCTCATTTCCGCAGGATATCTTGACAACCAAGGTGTTATGGGAAAGTTCGGAATCAATTCCTCCACCCAGAAGGCCAACTTCAGGACTAACCTTGAGGCAGACGTGACCGACTGGTTCACTATCGGTACCAGGATCTTCGGCCAAAGGCAGAACTACGGTCTGGCAAACATCTCCAACGCATTCAACTCTCTCTACCAGACCACCCCTGGTGTCTATCCAGGTGATGTGAACGCCTGGGGAAGGCCGGCCCTCAACGCAGAGGAATCCTCCAACGCCAACAACATCTTCGGAATGATGTACGGCTCAGGAGGTTACAATGTGACTTCAAGAGTGAACGGAACCCTCTACGGCAAACTCAGGCCAGTCAAAGGACTCAGCATCGAAGCCACGGTCAACTATTCCCCTCAATTCGGAGAGAGACACACCTACGGCCGTCAGAACGGCTATTGGGACTATATGAATGACGTTCGCTACTCAAGTTCGGAGCTTGCCAACGCATCCGTCAGCAACACCACAAGCCGCAACTACAGTATGTCATCAGAAATCCTGGCAAGATACACAAAGTCCTTCGGAGATCATTTCCTCGGAGTGCTCGCGGGATATTCAGCGATGGAGTACCGCACTTGGGGATGGGGTGTCGGCAAGAAGGGAGCGACAGACTGGACTCTCAATGACCTGTCCACCTATGAAAGCCTGGAGACTTCCTCCAGCACTGCAAAGGCCGGATGGGGCCTCAGGTCATACTTCGGCCGTGTGAACTACACATTCAAGGACAAGTACCTGTTCGAGGCCAATCTCCGCGCCGATGGATCATCAAGATTCGGAAGCAACAACCGCTATGGTATATTCCCGTCTTTCTCAGCAGGTTGGAAGATACACGAGGAAAACTTTATGGAGAACACAAAGAGCTGGCTCTCAAACCTCAAGCTCAGGGCATCCTGGGGACAGGCGGGAAACAACCAGGGAATCGGCAACTACGCTTGGCAGGCCGTCTATGCAGCACAGAATATGGTTCTGGAAGGGCAGCCGACAAAGGGTCTGTACATCTCATCCCTCAGCAACGCCGACCTGAAGTGGGAGACTACCACGACTACGGACATCGGCATTGACGCCGGCTTCTTCGGCAACAAGCTCACCACCGAGATCGACTATTATTTCAAGAACACAACGAACATCCTCTACACCCCTGCCATCTATCTCACGATGGGAGAGGTCTCCGGTGTGCCTTCAAACCTCGGAAGCCTTGTCAACCAAGGTGTCGAGCTCTCGATCAACTGGAGAGATGTCATCGGCAAGGACTTCAGCTACTTTGCGGGCGTAAACTTCTCCTACAACAAGAACAAGGTCACCAAATTCAAGGGAGATCTGGTGAAGGAATGGGTTGACGGAGTATATTCCAACAACCTCGCCAACGTGACAGCCAACTCAGGCAGCGGAAAACTCTGCGAAGGCCATCCGATGGGAGAGCATTATCTCAGAAGGGTTTACAAAGGAAGCGGCAAGGGTTACACAGGCGGTGCCGTTGACCCAGGCGCAGGTCCTAAGGACGGTATGATCAGAACCCAGACCGACTTCGACTGGGTGCAGGCTATGCTTGACTCCGGCTACAAGTTCAACGGTGTCACATCCTTGAACAAAGACCAGCTCTGGTACGGAGACCTCATCTACGAGGACAGGGACGGAGACGGCAACTACGGAGACGATGACGATATGGACTTCAACGGACACACCAGCACCCCTTCATACAACCTTGGAATCAACCTCGGATTCGCCTGGAAAGGACTGGACTTCAGTATGACCTGGTCTGGAGCGTTCGGCTTCCACATCATCTGGAACACCTTGTACTACAACGGAACCCAGACGACCAACGGACACGGAATCAGCGAGAGGGTGGCCAACGACCACTACTTCTTCGATCCGGACAACACGGAGGACACAAGGACGAACATCTACGGAACCTACCCAAGGCTCACCTACGGAGACCCTCACAGCAACAGGCTCCCAAGCGAGTTCTATGAATATAAGGGTGACTACCTGAAGCTCAAGAACGTGCAGCTCGGCTACACGCTGCCGGCATCGCTGACCAAGAAGTTCTTCGTACAGCAGCTCAGGTTCTTCGCCTCAGGAGAGAACCTTCTCACCTTCACAAAATATCCGGGACTTGATCCGGAGAAGGGTGCCACGATCGGCTATCCTCTTATGAGACAGGTGACATTCGGAGCACAGATAACTTTCTAAACAGCACGGAAATGAAAAATATTCTTAAAAACATAGCACTTGGAGCCATTGTCCTCACAGCGTCAGCCGCCTGCGCAGATATGCTCGACACAGCTCCTTCCAACCAGATTTCGAGCGGAAATATGTGGACCACACCGGAACTTGCGCAGAAAGGAATGAACGGAATCTATGAGACGTTCTACAACCGCAAGCAGAGCAACGGCACGCAGGTCCGCAGTGAAAACCTTGACGGACTCAACAAGTACGGAATCGAGGCGTTGGGATTCTGCACCGACTACTATGCCAACAACTACCCTATCCAGCTTCTGTACAGCGAGGCTAAAAGGGCCAACGACTGGCTTGTGACATTCGAGTGGAAGTTCTGCTACACGATAGTCCACGCCACCAATGATGCCATCGCCAATCTCGGGAAGGCCGGCCTCGACACCCCAACCTACGAAAGGTTCCAGAGCGAGACGCATTTCCTCAGGGCGTGGGCATATTCTAGACTGAACAAATTCTATCAGGGAGTGCCTCTGTACCTTGAGCCTGTCACGAACGAGAACTGCACCAAGGTTCAGTCCTCCGCGGAAGAAATCTGGAAGACAGTGATCGATGACTGCACCTATTGCATTGACAATGAATATTTCCCTGACAACACGATCACCAACTACATCGGCAGGCCTTCCAAAGGAGCGGCGTATGCGCTCAGAGGGATGGCGTATATGTGGATGAAGGAATATGCCGCCGCGGAGTCTGATTTCGAGGCTGTGGGCAGATGCGGCTATGACCTCTGGCAGGGCAGATACATTGATTTCTTCACCCCGGAGAACGAGCACAGCCCTGAGATGATCTTCGCCATCCAGTACGACGAGGAATCCGGCTACTGCGACAACATCGAGCAGGCGCTTGGCGCCAGGGACACCTACGGTGGATGGACCGAGGTCAAGCCGGCGGCCGATTTCGTGGACTATTACGAGAATGCGGACGGCACCAAGTTCGACTGGAGCAAGGTTCCTGGACTGGAGGATTGGAACAACCTTACCGCCAAGCAGCGTGCGGTGTTCTTCTGCAGGGACGGACTCAACTCCAACAAGGCTCTCGCGTCGCAGAAATCACAGGCGATCAAGATCTGCGGCAGTGATGTCTTCAACCGCTACTATCTTGACAACGGCAACGAGGCCCGCATCAAGGCCGCCTACGACAACAGGGATCCACGTTTGAAACAGACCATAGTGACCCCTTACGAGCCGGTTGACTGCTACACCCCTAACTACAACGGGGATGAGAATATGATCGGCAAGGCACTTCGCTGGCCTCTTTACAAGCAGGGCACAAGCGGCGGAGACTTCTGGCTGGACAAGAGGACTTCCGGGTACTACTGCTACAGGAAGTACGTGCGATTCCTCAAAGGCGAACTCATTGACAGGTCACGCTGCCACACTGACTTCCCTCTCATACGTTACACTGATGTTCTCCTTCAAAGGGCAGAGGCGCTCGTGGAGCTGAACCGTCTCGATGAGGCCAAGAGCCTGATCGACCTTGTAAGATCCCGCGCCGGAATGCCGGGTGTGACTCTCGGAAGCCAGGATCAGATGCGTGAGGCAGTAAGGTACGAAAGAAGGGTCGAGTTCCCGGTGGAAGCGATAAACTACTTCGACGAGGTACGCTGGGGAACCTACAAGGAAAGCAAGTTCCAAGGCAAGGACATTCACGGCGGACAGTCCTGGTGGGGAGACGACACCGTTGAATATGCCTGGTACTGGTCAGACTGCCTCTGGCCTTGGACAGCACCTCAGAACGAGGTTCAGAAAAATTCAGCCCTCACAACAAGAGAAGGATGGGTATATTAACAAATCTTATATTGTAATATTATGAAAAAGAATATATTATTGGCGATTGTCGCAGCAGCGGCGTTGTTTTGCTCCTGCGGTAAGTCCGATGAGCCGACGGCAGAGACCGAGCCTGACGTAAAGATCGAGATCAGCGGTCTGGCCGACAATAAGGCGACAGTCTCGGCCTCCCTGATACAAGGCGATTTCTATGGTGCGAAAATCGTCACCGGAATCAGGGTTGACAGACTTGACTTCGACTACACCAAGGAAGTGAAGCTCACACAATGGGTTCAGGAGAACGGCAAGGACATCGAGTCTTTGCCGTACGCCGAGGAGCTTTCACAGCTCACTTACCAGAAGGACTACATCTCGGCTGTCATTGTCTATAACAAGGAAGGCAGGGCCTGCGCGGCGGCGTTTGAAACCTGGACGGCCGTCGGAAAGCCTGACGGAATCAGCAAGGACAATTCCGCCGGAGAACTTGGTGAGAACGTGATCCAATAACTCTTAAATATTCAAGATAATGAAAAAGACTATATATGGTATCGGTATCGCGCTGATCGCATTGAGTTCGTGCAGCGTGAAGGAAGAAGTGGTGGAAAGCCACAACTCCGCCGTCAAGGTGACCTTCCAGGGAACGGCGTTCCCGCAAACAAGGACCAGCATAGGCGAAAAGAACGGGAACAGCTACCCGGTGCTTTGGTCGATCGGAGACAAGATCGGAGTGGTCTCGACATCATCGGAACTCTTCGCGAACGCCTCCGCAAGGCTGATTGACGAGGACTCCGGCAAGAACAGCGGAGTGTTCATCCTGGACAACGAGACAGAGATTCCGGCCGAGACGGAAGCCGTGATCTACTATCCTTTCAGCGAAGCCACAACTTTCGAGGGAGACGTTCTGAAGTCTTGGGTTCCGATGGAGCAGAGACAGAGTGCGGCCAATGCAAGCGACGGCACCGGAAGATACAGCCTTGCCTACGATGTCAGGAATATCCCCGCGACGGTCGTTTCAGACGAATCATCGTACCAGCCGCCTGTGACATTCTCACTCAAGCACGCCACGGCATACGTGAAACTCGTGATCTCTTCCAGTGAATATGCGTCCTACAAGCTTGCCGGAGCCTCCCTTTGGTCAGAAGGAGCCGAGATCGTCGGCAAGATGGATGTCAACGTCAGGACCGGAAATCTTAAGGTGACCAATCCTTGCGACTACGTCACTGTCACTGTTGACGAGCCTTCCGCTCTCAGCTCTGAGCAGACATTGTGGCTTGTCACCCTGCCTGTAGACCTCACCGGAAAGGATGTTTATGTCTCAGTCTCAATGACCGACGGAAAGAAGAATGTGACGATCCCGGTCAAGGTCAACGGCGGAAAGATCCTCGCCAACACGGTCAACACCATCACCATCAAGAACGTCAGCAAGTCCGACAACAAGTTCGCCTGGTACGAGCCGGAGGAGACCAGAATGCTGGCCGAAGGCTGGGCCTACGGACCGCAGAACACGTTTATGGCCACAGAGGGCAACAATGAATTCACAATTGATGTCAAGGCTCGCGGTTTCTTCAACGGTTGCGAGGAGCCTAAGTACGCAAAGATCATCTATGCCCACAACCTTAACGGAAGCAACTATCCGATCGTCATAAACGGCAAGAAGAACAACCCTAAGTCACCTGATGACTACGCCGAGTTCGTGGAGATCAATCCTGACTACACCCTTACCATCAGGGCGAACAAGGATGGCTATACCGGTTATGTCGGCAAAGTGGGAATCTGCAACGCCAAGAAGGAATATATCTGGTCATTCAACATCTGGTACGTGCCGCAGGGCGTTCAGGAGCATCAGTACAAGAACGGTGTCGTGATGGACAGGAACCTCGGAAACGGCTACGCTCCGGACTACGACAACTGGCACGGAGTAGGTATTTACTGCCAATGGGGCCGTCCATTCGGTTTCAGTTGGGGAAGCCAAACCTACAAGAAAGCATCCACAAATGTCACAAATCTCAAGGTTTCGGCGAAGAATCCAGATGTGTTCTTCTACACTGACGGAGCGGACAACCATCTTGGTGACTGGTACCTCGGATCACAGACTGGCAGCAGATCAGACCGCAAGGATGACTTCTGGGGGAACCCTAACAATGGTGATTCCGAGGGCTCGGTGGAGAACGGCGAAAAGACGATTTTCGACCCTTGTCCTGCCGGTTGGATGGTCGTCTCCCCTGCCATCATCAAGGAAGTCATTGATGGTAGAGAACAGGATTTCAAGAACGGAAGCAAGATGAAATGGCTCGTCTACAAGTACGACGGAGAGCACGAAGCCTACTGGCCGTTCTCCGGAGTGAAATGGGGGAACACGGCCGGAAACCCAACCAATCAGATGAACGACATTGTCTCCTGCTGGTCCAACTCCCCTTCCGGCGGCTACAACAGCACCGATCACAAAGCCTACCAACTCTGGTTCAGGTTCAAAAGCAGCCAATGGGCTTCCACCGGAACACGCGCGTCAGGACAGAGTGTAAGGTGTATGAAAGACACTGAGAACAGATAATCGATAAAAAAATGAAGCGATACCTTAAGACACTGGCACTGATGGTATCCGCCGCCATAGTTTGCTTGGCCTGCTCCAAAGAACCGGAAACATACAAGCCGGGGGGCGGGTCAAAACCAGGCGGAGGAGGCACGGACAAACCGTCCACCAGCAAGCCGGACTACTCGAAGCTGACTGCGTCCAACCACCCGAGGGTGATACTGACAAAAGACGCTGAGGCATCTATAAAGGCCAAGATCGAATCAGGAAGCGATGAGAACGTCACGATGCTCCACAAGTTGATGATAGACTATGCGAACTCCGTCCTTAACAAGAGGGATCTTACGTACCAGAAAGTCGGCAAGCGGTTACTGGATGTCTCCGTGGAGGCGGCGAACAGAATCATCGCCTGTTCGTACGCCTACAGGATGACAGGTGACGGAAAATACCTCACGAAAGCGGAGAAGGACATCAACACAGTCTGCGATTTCAAGGACTGGAACGCCCCGACCCACTTTCTCGACGGAGCCGAAATGGCGCACGGAGTCGGAATCGGATACGACTGGCTCTACAATGAGCTGAGCAAGGAGACTCGGAACAAGGCGGAGAAAGCCATCCAGAACTATGCGTTCTACTGCGCTCTGAACAGCAAATGGAACCTTAATTTCTACACGACGGCCTCAAACTGGAACCAAGTCTGCAATGGTGGACTTGTCACCGCTGCGGTGGCTGTCTATGAGGCCTGCAAGACAGACGCTCAGAAAATCATAGACAAAGCCATCGAGAGCAACGCCAAAGTGATGGAAACAATCTATAATCCGGACGGAAACTATCCGGAGGGATATGGATATTGGGGATATGGAACGGCTTTTGAATGCATAATGCTTTCCGCGCTTGAGACCTGCACTGGCTCCAACAGCGGTTTGTCCGAGATCGCCGGATTCAAGAAGACAGGCAAGTGGATAATGTTTATGGAGGGAATGAACAAGAAGGCGTTCAACTATAGCGACTGCGCTCCTTCAAGCGTGGCGTTTGCTCCGTTGTGGTATCTGGCCTGGAAATTCAACGATCCTTCATTGGTTTACATCGAGAATCTCAAACTCAAGGACGGAAGGTACAACAGCACCGGTGCCTACAAATATTATCCGATGGCGATTGTCTATGCCGACAAGATGAACGCCGGCAAGGTCCAGGCTCCGTCCGACCACGTATGGTCAGGAAACGGAATCAATCCTGTCGCTCTCGTGCACGGTGATTGGTCTTTCTCTGATTCTGACAAGTTCCTCGGAGTCAAGGCCGGAAGGGCCAACTACAGCCACGGGCATATGGATGTCGGATCTTTCGTCTATGACGCTATGGGTATCCGCTGGTCAGCCGATCTGGGACTCCAAAGCTACAGCACGATCGAGAACGTCATCGCCGGGATGGGTGGCAATTTCAGCGACTTTGGCCAGAACTCGCTGAGATGGGATGTCTTCCGCTACAACAACTTCAACCACAGCACACTGACGATCAACAACGCCAAGCACAAGGCTTCCGCCGAGGCCAAGATCACTAAAGTCATTGACGAGGAAACATCGAAGGGCTGCAAGGTTGATATGTCGGACATTCTTTCCGACCAATGCGACAAGGCTTACAGAACCGTCACGATAGAAAACAACAAAGACCTTGTGGTTGTTGACGAGATCTCGGCCAAGTACAACCTTCAGGCAAAAGTACGGTGGACGATGGTGACAACAGGACAGCCGACCGTCGAAAAAGACAGGATCGTCCTCAAGAACGGAGGCAAGACGATGTACCTGAAAGTCAGCTCAAGCGGTCCGGAGGTCACCCTGAAGACGTGGTCAACCAAAGGCAAGGATTACGATGCCGACAACTCCGGCTACTACGAGGTCGGATTCGAGGCCAACGTGACAGTCAACAAGACCGCCACATTCACGACAACACTCACACCTGAATCTTGATGAATCTAACAAGACACATATTGGCAACCCTCGCGATAGCTGTGGCATTCGGCGCCGCGGCCATCGCCGGGGATAATACCCTCCTTGACGTTTACCTGTCCTCAAAGGAGGTCAGGAAATCCTTCAAGACAGGCAAGGACTGGTTTCCACTTCCTTCCTACTATGACAGGGCCGGATGGGCCAACCTTCTCGGAAGGGACTCGGCCTTCCTTGTCAGGCGAGGAGAACAATACCTTGGCTATCAATGGAAGGTAATACCGGCGACCGCATACCTTGACTTTGAGAGGACCGGCAACAGACGCACGATGGAGAATCCGCAGGGCGCTAACAGAGGCGCGTTGATCTCATTGATGCTGGCGGAGCTGGCAGAAGGCAAGGGGCGGTTCATAGACCAGATTCTGAACGGTGCCTGGCTCTCGACCGAGCAGACATCGTGGGTTCTGTCGGCACACCAGCCAAGGCAAAGGACAAAACGTGCCCTTCCGGATGCGAGGGAACGATTCATCGACCTCGGATCCGGAAGGTACGGCGCGATAATCGCCATCATACATCACTTCTTCCACAGCGAGTTCGACAAGATCGACCCTTCGGTCTCAATAGCGATTGAAGATGCGGTGAAAAGGAATATTCTAGATCCTTATCTGGACATCAAGGAGCGCAAGGCCAACCAATGGCTCGGCTACTATGGAGGAATGATCAACAACTGGAATCCTTGGTGCAACTCAGACGCGATCCTGTGCTTTCTGCTGATGGAAAAGGATCAGGCCAGGCTGGATGCCGCCGTGCGTCAAGGAATCGAGTCAATCGATATGTTCCTTGACTACAACACGTCAGACGGAGCTTGTGAGGAAGGCCCGGCGTATTGGGACGCGGCGGCCGGAAAGCTTTACGATTTCCTTCAGATTCTCTACGACGCTTCATCTGGAAAGTTCGCCATCTTTGACAACCCGAGGATCAAGAGAATGGGAGAGTTCATCTCCAGATCCTACATCGGAGACGGATTCGCGGCCAATTTCGCCGACGGGAGCGCCCTGGCGACATCAACACCGGAAATGGTCTGGGCATACGGCAAGGCCGTGCGCAGCAAGGAGATGATGGACTTCGCGCTTTGCCGCTACGCCGACAAGAGCAAAGGAATATTCAGAAGTCCGCACCCTGTCGCCAACGAGGGCTACAGGGCGATGAATTCGGCACGGTTCATTCCGGAGATCGCCAGACAGACCGACTCTCTGAACAGGATCCTCTCGGCGGCATCGGAGAAAGACCGTCCGGAGGCTATGGAAAGGATTCTCGGTGACCTGAGGAAGGATGTTCCGATGTCCACGTGGTATGATGAGACAGAAATGTGTTTTATGAGGAACTCCAGCGGATGGTTCTTAGGCGCCAAAGGAGGACACAACGATGAAAGCCACAACCACAACGACATCGGAACCTGCATATTCTCAATCAGGAATATTCCTGTTCTTGTGGACGCCGGGGTCGGAACCTACACCAAGGCCACCTTCGACAACAAGGAAAGGTACAAGATCTGGGCGATGCGGTGCGAATGGCACAACCTGCCGATGATCAACGGGGTACAACAGGAGTTCGGAGGAAAATACAAAGCCGCAGATGCCAGATGCGACATAGGCAAAGGCCGTTTCTCGTTGGAGCTTAACAAGGCATACCCGGACTCAGCGGAATGCGTCTCCTGGAGGAGGGAATATATTCTCAGGCCTTCCGGCAAGCCATCACTTGAGATTACCGACACTTATAGCCTTAAGGAAAGGGTCGCAGCGGATGTGTGGCATTATCTCGTACAAGGAAAGGTTTACCTCCCGGGCGAGACCTGCGGAAAGCGAAAGATAAAGGAAGGAGAGATACTGATAGAGAACAGTCACGGGGAAGACAATGTTTTCGCCCTGCTGTCTTTCCCGGCCGGACTCAAGTATGAAGTCGAGGCCAAGGTACTCGATGACGCGGCCTTCACGAAAGTCTGGGGTGAGCGTCTCTACCGTATCACCCTCACTGATTCCGGCAACGCCCCTCTCAAGGGGAAGGTCGTGATGAATATCACAGAAATCAATCCTTTATAAAATGATGAAGCATATTTCCATACTCTTGCCTTTGCTCCTGGCTCTTGTCTGTCTCTCCGCGTACGGAGCCGAGTCAGGCAACGAGTATAGGAAATATGATGTCCGCAGCGGGCTGTCAAACAACAGCGTGAAGAGCATTCTGCAGGACAGGAACGGCTACGTCTGGCTTGCGACAAAGGACGGACTCAACAAATTCAACAGCAAAGATTTCGAGGCTTTCTGCTCCTCGGCGTCCGGGCACGGCCTCAACATCGATGACATCTGCGAGCATATTTCCAGAAACGAGATATGGATGGCGAGCACCGAGGGGCTGTTCGTCTTTGACGCGGCGCGGGACAGCACATATTCGGTAGAACCAGGAGGGGTGCATATTCAGAATTGCAACTGCCTGTGCTATGGCAAGGACAGCTGCCTGTGGATCGGCAGCAACAACGGCCTTTACAGATTCAACGAAAGGTTGGGGGAAATCAGGCACTACAGCTTCTGCTCGGATGCGGAGAGATCCCCGATAAGAATCGTCAAAAGCCTCTTGGTGGACGAGACAGGGAACATCTACGCAGGAATGGAGAGCGGACTTGTCCGCTACATCCCAGAACTGGACGCGTTCGACGAGCTGTGCAGGCTCAGGCCGGGAATATGCCTCAACGGTGACAACATCGTCACGGCGATGCTCCAGGTCTCCCACCGCCAGATTCTGGCCGGAACACAAAACGGATTGGTGGGAGTGTTCGACACAAGGAATAACACATTCACCGAAAGCATAGTACGTGACAAGGACGGAAGGGGGATTTCTCTGTCAAGGATCCACTCCATCTTCAAGAAATCCTCGACAGAGATCTTGTTCGGGACCGACAGCGGTCTGTTCACATTCTATCCGGCCACTCAGACCTGGGCAAGGGCGAAAGGGCCGCTCGGAAACGAGAGTGTCTATACATTCTGCGAGGACAGGGAGAAAGGCCTGTGGATCGGGACATATTTCTATGGAGCGAGCTATCAGTCGGCAATCCAAAGCAAGATCAGCTGGTTCCTGCCCGGTTATGCTGTGAGTGAGATGTGCGAGGACAAGTCCGGAAATCTCTGGATCGCCACCGAGAACGGTGGGCTGCATTACTTCGACACCAAGTCTTCCACCCTGATTGACAAAGGAGTCAAGACACACGTCAACATCCACGCCTTGCTGCTGGACGGTGGCGGACTCTGGATCGGCACTTTCTCCAAAGGGCTTGACTGCCTGGACCTCAAGACCGGAAGCATCCGCAATTTCAGCAACATTCCGTCCGACCCGACCTCACTGTGCAACGACTATGTCTATTCCATACTGAAATCAAGGGACGGGCGGATCTTCGTCGGCACGATGTCCGGACTATGTATCCTGGACGAAAAGTCCGGGCGGTTCTCCAGAGTCAAGGAACTGGAGGAAATGTTTATCGGAGACCTTGCTGAAGACAGCGGTGGCAACATCTGGGCTCCGACAAGAGACCACGGAATATTCCGGCTCACGGCACAAGACGGGAAGTGGGTCTGTTTCAGACCGGTGGAAGGCAGGACTGACTTGCCGGCTGATCTGAAATACACGAGGGTCAACATCGGGGAAAGCGGAGCCGTATGGTTCTGCGGAGAAAGGTATGGCATCACTAAGTACGATCCGGAGACCGAAAAGTTCACAAACTACGGCTCATCGCAGGGATTGCCAGAAAGCATTTACTACGGGGTGCTGGAAGACGGTAGCGGCAACCTATGGCTGTCTTCCAACATCGGGATTGTACGCTATAACCCGACAACCCATTACATCAGCACCTACACGGCCGAGGACGGACTTCAAAGCAGCCAGTTCAACTATAGGTCCTCGCTAAGGACAAGAGACGGGGCTATGTATTTCGGAGGAGTGAACGGCTTCAACGGTTTCAGCCCGTTCGATCTCCCGAAAAATACTGTCAGACCGGGCACTGTGATTTCCTCTGTCGAGGTCTATGACATCATTCGCGGCAGCAAGACAATGACCAAGAGGAAGTTCCATCCTGCAGGACGAATAAGGCTTCCGTACAACGCGGCCAGTTTAGACATCAACGTGGACTGCCTAAGCTTCTCGTCTCCGGACCACAACAGTTTCTCCTGGCAGATGAAGGGGCTGAACAACAGCTGGATAACCACGAACTCCTCGAAAGTTTCCTTTGCGAGACTGTCACCAGGCAAATACACATTCATAGCCCGTGGACGAAACAACAACGGTTATTGGAGCGCCGGCACAGCATCATTGACAATCTACATCGACCCACCGGTATATTTGACTGTATGGGCGAAGATTCTGTATCTTCTTGTCTTTCTGTCAATCATCTACGGAACCGGAATGCTGTTGCACAAACGACAGCTTGAGAAGCGGCAGAAAGAGATGAATGATGAGAAGATGGTCTTTTTCACCCAAGTCGCCCACGAAATCAAAACTCCTCTGTCTCTTGTCAAGTCCCCGATGGAAGACATTCTCGACCGGAAAAAGTGGGATGAGGACACTGAGACCGACCTGGAGATAATGAAAAAGAATATCGACCGGCTTCTGGAACTCGTTTGCCAGCTTCTGGACTTCAGGAAGATAGACAGCGGAGACATAGTGCTCAGTTCCGAGAACCTAGACCTTAAGGCGGTTGTCACGGACATAGTTGACCGGTTCCGCAAAAAGGGTGCTGTCCAGATTACGATAAACTCCCCTGAACACCCTTTGGTCGGCAGACTGAGCACGGACGCGATAAGCAAAATCATCGGCAACCTCCTCGAAAACTCTTTGAAATTCGCCTCATCATCCATTTGCGTGAACCTTGACGAGTTCCGGAATGACGGAAAGGATATGTTCAGGATGGAAGTCTGGAATGACGGTCCAAGGATCCAGCCGGAGTACAAGAAGAAAATATTCGAGCCATTCTTCCAGGCCTCCGGCGGCAAGAAAGGATTCGGGATAGGCCTAAGTCTTGTCAAGCTGCTTGTGGACAAGCTTGAAGGAAAGGTGTACGTCTCGGATTCCGAGTCCGGCTGCGGGATGGTCGTCGAGATTCCGGTGATTACGGCCATTGACGAGGCTTCACGACAGGATGAAACTGACGGCGGCAACGCCACGACCATCCTTGTCGTGGAAGACTCCGGTGACATCAGGGAATATCTTGTGCGCAACCTAAAGCAATCATACTCGGTTCTGTCGGCCGGAAACGGTGTCGAGGCTCTGGAAACATTGGCGCAAAACAGCTGCGATGTGGTCATCACTGACATTATGATGCCTGAGATGGATGGCTACGAGCTTCTGCAAAAGATAAGGGAAGACACGATGCTCTGTCATATTCCTGTAATTATGCTTTCCGCCCTGGATTCCACGGACTCCAAGATAAAGGCAATGCGCTGCGGAGCCGACGCATTCATCGAGAAACCATTCTCCATCAACTACATAAAGGCGACAGTGAACGGTTTGATTGAGAACAGGAAGACGCTTTATCTGCATTTCGCATCCGACCCTGGAGCCACAATCGAGGGGGAGAACATCAAGAACGATGATTCCGAATGGATCTCCAACCTCAACGCCATAATCCGAAAGAACCTGACCAACGAGGACTTTTCGGTGGACCAATTGGCCAAGGAGATGGCAGTCAGCCGTTCAAGTCTCCAGCGGAAACTGAAGGGACTTCTCGGTACGACTCCAAATGACTACATAAAACTTATCCGCCTCAAGACAGCTGCACAGATGCTTCAAAGCGGATCTTACAGGATCAATGAGGTCTGCTATATGGTCGGATTCAGCAACCTGTCCTATTTCACACGATGCTTCACATCCCAATTCGGCATCAGGCCTAAGGACTACATCAAGAAGTAATGACAGCGGATGTCCAGATCCGCATCATCGCAATCAGAATCGCGGCTCTGATGAAAAACACAGTTTCGTAAACCGATTCACCTATACATATTTATCAGCAATTTTGTACATTTGCGTTTTCACGTCTTGCTCCTGATGACTAGTAAGATATAAAAGAAATGCAAAAAGTACAAGATATGAACGAGTTACTATCCAAACTTCGGAGATGTGGGATTGCTTGGATCGCGGTCCTCCTGTTGACACAGGTGACGGCGGCGGCACAAGGAATCACGCTTACCGGGAAGGTTGTGGACACGGACGGGGCTCCTGTGATCGGGGCCGGGATCATCTCCATGCAGAATAAAGCAGCCGGGACCACCACGGATCTGGACGGGAAGTTCAGCTTCAAGGTGCCGGCGGGGACGGAATCCGTGCTGTTCTCTTCGGTCGGGATGAAAGATGTCGTCTACAGAATCACACCGGGGAAGACGGAGGACATCACTATTGTGATGGAGTGGGAAAGCACGCAGCTCGACCAGGTCGTGGTCACGGGGTACGCTCAGACTACCGTCAAAAGGATAACCGGGTCTGTGGCAGTCATCAATTCGGACAAGTTCGAGGCCAAGGCCATCTCGTCGGTGGACGCGCTGATGCAGGGTGAGGTGGCCGGCGTGGCCGTGTCTGCCACTTCAGGGCAGCCAGGAACACAGTCCCGGATCAGGATTCGAGGAGCCAACAACCTCTCGGGGACCAGCCAGCCGCTCTGGGTGGTGGACGGCGTGCCTATGCAGAGCGACTCCCCTACGCTCAGTTCTGAGCAGCTTGCGACCGGAGGGTTCGACAACATATTCGTGAACGGCATCGGCAACATCAACCCTAACGACATCGAGAGCATCACCATCCTGAAGGATGCGGCGGCTGCGGCGATCTACGGCTCCAGGGCCGCCAACGGTGTGATCGTCGTGACCACGAAGAAGGGTGAGGCGGGAAGGATGAGGATCAGCTACAACAACACTTTCACCCTCTCCATCAAGCCTCAAAGGACACTGAACCTGATGAACTCCGCAGAGAAACTGGCTTGGGAGGACGAGTTGTGGGACGAGTTCTCGGCAAGCAAGTACGAGGAATCCCTGACGGACAACACTGTGGTCTATCCGGTTGTCGGGGTCGTCGGGCAGATAAGGGCCGGACTCGGGAACTTCACGCGACTCAAAGGCGACACCAATGCCCAGAACGACTACATAGCCTCGCTCAGAAACAACGACACGGACTGGTACGGGCTGCTTTTCCGGAACGCTTTCTCGCAGGGGCACCATCTCTCCCTCAGCGGCGGTTCGGACAAGAACACCTACTATGTCGCGCTCGGAGTCAACGACGAGGACGGAATGCTGATCCACAACAGCTACAGAAGGTACAATGTCAACTCCAAGATGACCCTAAAGCCTGTGGACTGGGTCCGCATCGACATCGGAATGGAGGCCGCAAGGCAGGAATCCAGGATGCCATATTCAAGCGTGGATCCGTTCAACTACGCCTACTTCTCCAATCCGTACGAGAAGGCGTACAACGATGACGGTTCCTACGCCGCCGACAACACCTGGTTCACCCTCGGGTACTACAACGGACGCGGGGTCGAGCAGGTGATGCCGAAGAACGGTTTCAACATCCTCCGCGAGCTGGACTCAAACTACAGCTCCACAAAAAACACGAACGGAACGTTCAGGACGCAGGTGGATCTCAAGATTCTGGAGCCTCTGCACTTCGTCGGGCTGGCATCATATTCATTCGCAAACAACTCCACCGACAAGGTCGTGGACAAGGACACTTATACGGCCTTCCGGGACAGGCTCGGAAGCGACGACCGCTCGCAGACAAATCTCTACGGAAGCATCTCCCAGAACAGGACCGACAGGAACAGCTATGTAGTCCGTGGGCATTTCGCTTTCAACAAGACCTTCGGTGAACTTCACACTGTCAATGTGCTGGCGGGAGCGGAAGTCCGAGGCTCCGACGCCAACACGATCTTCACCAAACGCTACAACTACGATCCGAAGACCGGCACCACTTCCCTGCCGTCAGTCAGCGGCCCGCAGGACGAATGGGTGAGGCAGGTCGAGAAACTCAACGGGGAATATTTCAGCAAGACCCGCTACGCCTCGTTCTACGCCTCGGCGGACTACTATCTCGGAAAGACGATCGTCCTTAACGCATCGTTCCGCACCGACGGCAGCTCCAACTTCGGAAGCAACAGGCAGTTCAACCCGACATGGAGCGCGGGGGCGGCCTGGCACCTTGGCGAGGAGGAATGGATCAGGAAAGCCATTCCGAATCTCTCGCACGCTACCCTCAGGGCAGCCTACGGTTTCACGGGCGACGTGAACACCAGCACCTCGCACCTGCTTGTGATGCAGTACCTCCAGCAGCAGTACCGCTACTTCGGCGACGAGACTTTCAACCTCGGCACGATCCCGTCCGCCCCGAACCCGGACCTCGGCTGGGAGAAGACCCAGGACGCGAAGGTGGGACTGGACTTCGGCCTTTGGAAGGACCGGCTCACGGTGAACACTGAATATTACTACCGCCTCAGCACGGACGTGGTCACATCCTCGCCCGTCCAGAGCACGACAGGATTCACCTATGTCTACTTCAACGCAGCCGACATCATGAACAACGGCGTGGAGGTCACGGTCAACGGCAAACTGCTCCAGAAAAAGGACTGGACAGTAAGCGCAGCCGTCAACTTCGCCTACAACTTCAACAAGGTTCTGAAATATAAGCCCGTCTCCCAGAGCGGGATAACCTCGAAGGACCGCTACGTGGAAGGCTACCCGACCGGGGCGATCTTCAGCGGGAAATATTCCGGGATAGCCTCCGACACGGGACTCTACCAGTTCAGGCTCCGTCCTGACGCGCAGATCGCCACGGCCACCGACCTCAACAAGCCGGACAACTACCGCTACTTCCTCGGCACCACCATCGCGCCGTACACCGGCGGCTTCAACCTCAGCGCATCGTGGAAGCAGCTGAAACTCAGCGTCAGCGGAATGTTCTCCCTCGGCTCGAAGACCTACGAGAAAATGCGCTACCCGGCCAGCTACAGCAACACCTCCCACAGCGGAGTCAGCACGGAGACCGTCCAGTCCCAGTTCAGCGACCTTTACGGCAACCACCTCAACGTGGAGAAGGACAGGACGAACCGATGGACTCCTTCCCACACGACCGGAGTCAAGTACCCGCGCGTCTACGACTACTACGACGCCAGGTACAACTTCTCGTCCTACAACCCGATGGACTACAGCATCATCGACGCGGTCTACCTGAAGAACAACTCCTACGTCCGCATCAAGTCCATAATCCTGACCTACTCGCTGCCATCGGAGGCTGTCAAGAAACTGAGGATGAGAGGATTGAGCTTCAACATCTCGATGAACAACTTCTTCACGTTCACCGGCTACGACGGTATGGATCCGGAAATCCCGGGAGCGACCTATCCGACCACCAGAAGCGTGTCCGGAGGCATCAATGTCGAATTCTAAAGAATCGGAAATGAAAAACATGGGAATATTCATGAACATCTTCAAGCGCGCCGCCGCCCTCGCCCTTCTGGTCAGCGCCGCCGGCTGCCGGGGCTACCTCAACGTCCAGCCCCAGGGGGAGGTCATCCCCGAGACGGACGAGGAATTCGCCGCTATCATCCACAACCGCCTGCGGGACATCGAGGGCGGCGGTGATGAATATGTCATCGGGAATATGGACGCCATCAAGCATCTTGAGGGCTGCGCCGACAATCTCGACGCCAACATCCGCACCAGCGCCAGCCTCACATTCTTCGCCGGCGAGGAGATCGACAGCCGCCAGCGTGCCTACGAGGAAAGCTGGAAGATCGTCAGAGACTGCAACATAGTGATTGAGAATATGTCAGGCCGGGACACGGACATCGCCCGGGGCGCGCTTTCGGCGGCATATTCAATGAAAGGGATCATCTACTACAACCTGCTGAGGGAGTTCTGCCAGCCGTGGTCGGACGCCAAGGCCGGAGAGCTTCCGGGCATCCCTGTCGTGGAGAGTTTCGGCATCAACGACAAGCCGCTGCGAGGCACCGTCCGCCAGACCTACGACTACGCCAAGGCTCAGTTGGACAAGGCGCTGGCGCTCAACCCGACGGATCCGAAGTACCTGTTCACGGAATGGATCATAAAGGCCTACAAGGTGAAGCTGGAGTTCTGGTGCCAGAACTGGGACAACGTCGTCTCTCTCTGCGAGGACATCATCGCCCGCAGCGGCGTCTCCCTCACCCCGATTTCCGAATATGCCGGGATGATCAACGCGCAATATGAAGCCAAGGGCGAGGTGCTTGTCCGCTCGCACATCAACAACTCCAGCGAGCTGGACTGGTACTTCAGTTACTCGAAAAGCTATCTGGCCTCCCGACCGGCAAGCGCAAGACTCATCAGGCTGTTCGGAGAGAATCCTGAAAAGGATGTCCGCTATGCGGCCAGCTTCAACAGCAAAAGGATGAATGTCAAGACTCCCGAGTGCAAGGTCCGCCTTTCCGAGATCGTGCTGATGCTGGCCGAGGCCTACTATCACAAAGGGGACAACGATTCCGCCCTCAGATGGCTGAACGAGCTGCGCCGCAACAGGATCGAGGATGTCTCCGACCTGACAATGGCTTCGCTTCCGGCTGTCCGCCCCGACGACAGGATCGTTGTGGATTGTCAGGGGAAGGCCGTCACTCCCCTTCTCCAGGCCATCTTCGATGAAAGACGTAAGGAACTCTACATGGAAGGCGACCGCTGGTACGAGCTCAAGCGCAACGGCTGCCCGGAGTGGTGGGTGATCAGCAACGGATTGAAATACACCACGAGAGAGTACCTCTACACCTCTCCGATCTCCAAGTCCGACGTGGATCTGAATCCGGGACTGGAGCAGAATCCCGGCTATGTTTACTAATGACAACTTACATTTTTAAAGCATTATGAGAACAAAAAGAAATATAATTGCTATCTTAGCAGCCTTCATTGTCGGCGCAACCCTCTGTGGATGTTCCTACAATGAGCTTCCACCGAAGACTTCCGATGCCTCCAAAAGCTATATCAAACCGAAAGGTGAGATCCCTATCGCTGCCGAAAGGGAGGAGTTGAAGGCCATCAGGGCCGAGTACGAGGCGGCGGTCAGCGCGGCCAAGGGCAAGTGAGGTTCGTGTCTTTAAGAAAAGAGTTTTGTTTTTTAATTTATAGCAGTATGTTTAAAAGAATTCTAACATTTGTGGCGGCCGCGGCGGCCGCGGTGACGATCTCGTCATGCCAGAAGGATGACAAGCCTACGGTCGAATTTGCGAAGAGTCTTTACACGGTCTATGAGAAAGGAAGCGTGGAAGTCTTCGTTACAACGAACGAACCAGCCTCTTCTTCTGTGACCGTTCCTATTGTCTTCAGCGGTGACGCGGAGGCAGGAAAGGAATATGAAGCCTCGGCACAGTCTGTGACCATCGCCGCCGGAGAGACTTCCGGCTCCATAACCATCACCAATCTGGCGCTCACCGAAGGCAAGCAGATAAGTCTTTCACTAACCGCTCCTGCCGGCTATGATCTCGGCACGAGAACCGTGTCCGTTGTCGCTCCTGACGCCCAGGAGGGTCTTGTCTGCTCATTCAGTATGGCAAGAGGCTATGTGCTCGAAAGTTATGTAGCGACCATCAATGTTATAGGAACCGTTTCCGGCAAGGATTTCAGTTCCGACAAGGATATCGTGATTCCGCTCACCATTGCTGGTGAAGGCGCGTCTGACCTACAATTCGTTCCGACAGAGGCTGAGACCAAAACCTCGCCTGCGCTGGCTCCATACGCCGTGCTTAAGGCCGGGAGCACCTCCGCCACCGTAAAGTTCACGGTACCGGCGAACTACTCTGACGACAAGGCCGCCATCCTTTCCATTAACTCGGATGAAGACTCCAGGTTCATCGCCGGGGACAACGGCTCGGTCTCCCTCGCGGTACGTGGACTCCAGACTCCTGACAAGCTTATCGGAACCTGGAAATTCAGCAAGGTTTACGACCTTGACGAACTGAACTCTTGGTTTTCCGACTATGGCGATGATATTGACGCTCTACCTACCCACAATGATGGGTTCACTCTTACTTTCGCCAAGGAATCAGACGGATCTGTGACCGTGACCCCTGGCGGCAATGGAGACTTCAGCAACTTCTTCAGAAAGGCGACAGTGTCCCTCTCCGAGCCAAAGAATATAACTCCAAATCCAGTCATCCTTGGAAAGTACACCACCTACGAGCTAAATATGTTCTACGAGAACACCAACAACATCTATCAGGTCAACACCTATTACGAGCTTTCTTCCGCCAACAGGGCGTTCAGTTCATCAAAAGAGACCTTAGGGAAGGCCGTGGTTGTGTTCAGCGTCACAGACGACGGGCTGAATGTCGAGTTCAGAGACTATGACAAGCCTCCTTTCGGAGAAACGTGGTGGGACAATGATGATTTCCAGCCAGAAATGTTCGGTTTCGCCTCCCTCTTCACCAAGCAGTAGGGAGCAAGGCAGTATATTCAAAAAACACCGCCATCACTGAAAATCAAGGTGATGGCGGTGTTTTTCAGTTTTCTTTAGGATCAGAACGAAAAACTCACTCCGGCAAGTACCAGGCCCTGCATCCCCGCGCCGGCCTCTATGAAGCCACGGAAGCGCTCCCCTCCGAACTGCACTCCGGCAAGAGTCACCTGAGCCCCGAAGAACGGGTCGTATGAACGGGAGTCTGTCTCTTCGTCATAATCGTCCAGAAGAGTGACTCCGGCAGCAAGCTTCGAGTACATCGCGACATGCGGTTTTCTGAACCAGAACATCCTCGCCGCCGGCATCAGGGCGAATCCGCTATAATTGGACTTTCCTGTCTTCACGTTGTCCTTGTTCAGCTCATCGGCTGTCCCGCCGAACCAGGAGACAGCCGCCCCGACAGAGAACGTCTTGTTCAGAGCCCGGTAATACTCAAGATTGACCGAGCCGTAAGACCTGAAGTTGTCAAATCGGGCGTAACCTGCGGTGAACACCGTGGCAAGCGCTCCGCCGAAGACGTGAGCCGCATCCACAGCCGTTACCCGGCCATAGCCCACATTGATCTCATTTCGGTTTCCGGATTCTGGGCAAAGACAACAGGAGCGGTGACGAGAAGCGTCGCAGCCAAAGCGATAACAGTTCTTTTCATAATCTTTTCAGGATTGGTAAGTACCCCCGTTGGGAATCGAACCCAAATCGTCGGAACCGGAATCCGAAATTCTATCCATTAGACTACAGGGGCATCATTCTTGCGGTTAGCCGCAATCAGTTTACAAAAATAACAAATTAATGGCAAAACAAGAATTTTTGGCGAATCTTTCGCAAAAGAAGATTCAAAGTTTGAAATATTCCTGTTTCATGGCAGATAAAAGAGCGTCTATCATTCGGATAATCCAATAAATAATCTTATATTTGTGTATTATGAAAAAAGCATACGTATTTCCCGGTCAGGGTTCACAGTTCCCAGGTATGGCGAAAGAGCTTTACGACGGAAACGCCAAAGGCAAGGAATTGCTTGAGAAGGCCAATGACATACTTGGATTCAGAATCACTGACATAATGTTTGAGGGCACGCCGGATGACCTCAAGGCAACACGCGTCACACAACCGGCAATATTCCTGCACTCCGTCGTTCTGGCGAAGTGCTACGAAGGATTCAGACCTGATATGGTCGCAGGGCATTCTCTTGGTGAATTTTCCGCACTTGCCGCCGCGGAAGCCATCAGTTTCGAGGATGCCCTTCGTCTTGTCTACATCCGGGCAACCCAGATGCAGCTCTGCTGCGAGAAGGTGCCTGGGACGATGGCCGCCATCGTCGGGCTGCCGGACGAGAAGGTCGAGGAGATCTGTTCCTCATGCGAGGGCATCGTGATCCCGGCCAACTACAACTGCGGAGGCCAGGTCGTGATCTCCGGCGAGAAGACCGCCGTGGAGCAGGCCTGTGAGAAAGCCAAGGCCGAAGGAGCCAAGAGGGCTCTTCCTCTGGCCGTCGGCGGAGCGTTCCACTCCCCTCTAATGGAGCCTGCGCGCGTCGAGCTCGGCAAGGCGATCGAGGAGACTACGATCGTGACACCTGTCTGCCCGATCTACCAGAACGTCTCCGCTCAGGCCGTCACAGACCCGCAGACCATCAAGAAGAACCTCCTCGCCCAGCTCACCTCACCGGTAAGATGGACCCAGTCTGTCAGGAATATGCTCGCGGACGGAGCGGACTACTTCATGGAGATTGGCCCGGGTACTGTCCTGCAAGGCTTGGTGAAGAGAATTTCGGCCGGAACCGAAGGAATCACCATCGAAGGTTTGACTACAATCTAATATATTAACATAACGTTAACGATATGGCTAAAGAAAAGAAATTCATCACTTGTGATGGTAACACTGCCGTGGCGAACGTCGCTTATCTTTTCAGCGAGAACGCCTGCATCTACCCTATCACACCATCCTCTCCGATGGCAGAGAACATTGACGAATGGGCTGCCCACGGGAAAAAGAACCTCTGGGGCGAGACAGTAAGTGTCACAGAGTTGGAAAGTGAGGCCGGTGCCTCCGGAGCAGTGCACGGCTCCCTCCAGGCCGGTGTCCTCACCACGACCTACACAGCTTCACAGGGTCTTCTCCTTATGATCCCTAACATGTACAAGATCGCCGGAGAAATGCTTCCGGCTGTCTTCCATGTCTCAGCCCGCGCGCTTGCATCACATGCCCTCTCCATCTTCGGAGACCATCAGGACGTGATGGCCTGCCGCCAGACAGGCTTCGCACTCCTCGCTTCCGGTTCAGTTCAGGAGGCTCAGGACCTCGCCGCCGTGGCTCACCTCTCAGCGATCAAGTCCAGCATTCCTTTCCTCCACTTCTTCGACGGATTCCGCACATCGCACGAGATCCAGAAGATCGAGGCTCTCGACGAGGAAGAGCTCAAGAATATGGTCAGCAAGAAGTCCCTCAAGGCTTTCCGTGACAGGGCACTCAATCCTGACGCTCCTGTGACCCGCGGTACCGCGCAGAACGGCGACGTCTACTTCCAGGCCGTCGAGTCAAGGAACAACTACTACAACGCCGTTCCGGACATCGTCGCCCGCTACATGGGTGAGATCAGCGAGATGACAGGCCGTGAGTACCGTCCGTTCACCTACTACGGAGCGGCGGACGCCGAGAACATCATCGTCGCCATGGGATCCGTCACCGAGACCATCAAGGAGACCATCGACTACCTCGCAAAGAAGGGCAGAAAGTACGGTCTTGTCACCGTTCACCTCTACAGGCCTTTCGCTGAGAAATATTTCCTGAAAGTCCTTCCTAAGAGCGTGAAGAGAATCGCCGTCCTTGACAGGACAAAGGAGCCGGGAGCGCTCGGAGAGCCTCTCTACCTTGACGTGAAGGCTTTGTTCCAGGGACAGAGCACCTCTCCGCTGATCATCGGCGGACGCTACGGACTGTCCTCAAAGGACACCACTCCTGCCCAGATCGTCGCCGTCTACGACAACCTTGAGCTCAACGAGCCTAAGAACGACTTCACCATCGGCATCGTCGATGACGTGACATTCAAGTCCCTCTCGATCAAGAGCGAGGTTTCCATCGTGAAGCCAGGCACGACCGAGTGCAAGTTCTACGGACTCGGATCCGACGGCACCGTCGGCGCCAACAAGAACACCATCAAGATCATCGGAAGCCACACGCAGAAATATTGCCAGGCCTACTTCGACTATGACTCGAAGAAGTCCGGCGGCTACACCTGCTCTCACCTCCGCTTCGGAGACAAGCCGATCAAGGCTCCATATCTTGTCAGCACCCCTGACTTCGTGGCCTGCCACGTTCCTTCCTACCTGAGCAAGTATGACGTGCTCAAGGGTATCAAGGAGAAAGGAACCCTCCTCCTCAACTCACTCTGGGACGAGGAAGAGACCGTCAAGAGGATCCCTGACAACGTGAAGGCTGTCATCGGCAAGAAGAAGATCAAGCTCTACATCATCAACGCCACCAAGATCGCCGCTGAGATCGGACTCGGCAACAGGACCAACACGATCCTCCAGTCCGCTTTCTTCAAGATCACCGGCATTATCCCTTACGAGGACGCCGTCAAGTACATGAAGGACGCGATCGTGAAGAGCTACGGCAACAAGGGCGAGAATGTGGTGAACATGAACTTCGCCGCCGTTGACCGTGGCGGTGAATATACCGAAGTCGCTATCCCTGCCGAGTGGGCGAAGATCTCAGCCAGGTTCGAGACTCCTAACAAGGATCGCCTCGCTCCTGATTTCGTGAAGGACATCGCCGACGTTGTGAACTCCCAGAACGGAGACTCACTCCCTGTCAGCGCCTTCCTGCCTTACGCCGACGGCACGATGCCGGCCGGCACGTCAGCCTACGAGAAGCGCGGAGTCGCCGTCATGGTTCCAAGCTGGGATCCAGACAAGTGTATCCAGTGCAACTCCTGCGCGTTCGTCTGCCCTCACGCCGCCATCCGTCCGTTCCTGCTCACAGCCGAAGAGGCCGAGAAGGCTCCTGCCGGACTCAAGAAGGCACAGGGCAAGGCTGTTCTGAAGGAATATTCATTTGCCCTTTCAGTCTCTGTGGATGACTGTACAGGTTGCGGCAACTGCGTGGATGTCTGCCCTGCGAAGGAGAAGGCCCTCACAATGGTTTCCGCCCTCGACCAGCACTCTGAGCAGGACAACTTCAACTGGCTCGCCACTAAGGTAGGCTACAAGGACACTGTTGTCAACAAGGCAGCCAATGTCAAGAACTCCCAGTTCGCACAGCCTCTGTTCGAGTTCAGCGGTGCCTGCGCCGGTTGCGGTGAGACCCCTTACATCAAGAACATCACACAGCTCTTCGGTGACAGGATGATGATCGCCAACGCCACAGGTTGCTCTTCAATCTACGGAGCGTCATTCCCTGCTTCTCCTTATTGCACCAACGCCCAAGGTCATGGCCCGGCTTGGCAGAACTCCCTGTTCGAGGACAACGCCGAGTTCGGCCTCGGAATGAAGATCGGCTCCGACCGCGCCCGCGAGACGGTGGCCAACCTCATGACCGCCGCCCTCGACTGCGACAAGTGCCCGGATGAAGTAAAGGCACTGTTCAGGCAGTGGCTTGAAAACAAGGAGAACGGTGAGATCACCCGCGAGGTGGCTGACAAGGTCATTCCTCTCATGGAGAAGACCGACTGCCCTCACTGCAAGAAACTTCTTGACTACAAGCACTTCATCCCTGCCCGCAGCCAGTGGATCTTCGGTGGTGACGGCTGGGCCTACGACATCGGCTACGGCGGACTCGACCACGTCCTCGCCTCCGGCAAGAATGTGAACGTGCTCGTTCTCGACACCGAGGTTTACTCCAACACCGGTGGACAGAGCTCCAAGTCAACCCCTGCCGGCGCGATCGCCAAGTTCGCCGCCTCAGGCAAGAAGATCCGCAAGAAGGATCTCGGCATGATGGCCATCAGCTATGGCTATGTCTATGTCGCACAGGTGGCCATGGGTGCAAGCCCTGCACAGTACCTCAACGCCATAAAGGAGGCTGAGGCCTACGACGGTCCATCCCTGATCATCGCCTACGCTCCGTGCATCAACCACGGTCTGAAGGCTGGTATGGGTCTGAGCCAGAAGGAGGAGAAACTTGCCGTTGACTGCGGTTACTGGCACCTCTACAGGTACAACCCAACCCTCGAGGCCGAAGGAAAGAATCCGTTCACTCTCGACTCCAAGGAGCCAGACTGGACCAAGTTCCAGGACTTCCTCAAGGGAGAGGTTCGTTTCGCATCCCTTTACAAGCTGTTCCCTGACAGAGCCCAGGAGCTCCTGAGCCTCACCGAGGAATTCGCCAAAGTACGTTACGGCACCTACGCCCGCCTCGCCGGCAAGTAGTGTTCCAGTAATATAGAAGGAGGGTGGCTAAAAGTTTTAGCCACCCTCATTTATTATATTAGTAATTCCACCTCCACACAGTCACTTCGTGACAGCCCTTGAGCGGCAAGGGATATTCATATTTTTTACGATTTTTTAGAAAATATTATTGTTTTTCATAAATTAATTAATATATTTGCAAGAGAGCAGTTCGGGGAGCGTTCCGGCTGCGGTTAACTAAAACACTTAATGATATGATTACCTGGTGGACATCACTCAGCTCGGCAATGCAGGTCCTTTGGGCCATCACACTCTCGGCATCGCTGATTTTCGTCATTCAGACGGTTCTGACCTTTCTGGGACTCGGAGGACACGACGGGGACTTTGACCTCGACACATCGGACGGCGGGTTCGACGCCGATCCATCGATGAACCTTCTGACGTTCCGCAACCTTGTCAACTTCTGCCTCGGATTCGGATGGACCGCGGTGCTGCTGAACGAAAGCATCGAATCCAACGCCCTGCTGATCATCATTTCCGTGGTCATGGGTGTCATGCTTGTGGCCATCGTCATGTGGATCTTCAAATGGCTTAGCGGGATGCAGCAGACAGGCAACATCGACGTGCACAAGTCGGCTGTCGGATGCGAGGGCAAGGTCTACCTCACCATTCCCGGCGAGCGCAAGGGCGAAGGCAAGATCCAGATCTCCATCAACAACGCCGTAAGGGAATATGACGCCATCACCGACGGGGACACGATCCGCACCGGAACGGCGATAAAGGTCACGGAAGTCATCAACGACTACACGATGCTGGTGGAGGAACTCAACCCGACCATCATCTAAAGAGCTGGCACGAAAGCAACAACCAAGCAATCAATTATTTACGAATATATTAACACATTTTAAACCCTTTGAATATGGAACTATCCCTTATCCTCATCATCGTCGTCGTCATATTCGTGACATTCGCGGCGATTCTTAAGCGCTACCGCCGTTGTCCTTCCGACAAGGTGATGGTCATCTACGGTAAAACCGGCAAGAACAAGAGCGGATCCATCTCGTCGGCACGATGCATCCACGGAGGCGCGGCGTTCGTTTGGCCTGTGTTCCAGGACTATGCGTTCCTCGACCTCAAGCCGATCTCCATCGAGTGCAACCTTACCAACGCTCTTTCCAAGCAGAACATCCGTGTCGATGTGCCTTGCCGTTTCACCGTCGGAATCTCCACGGAGCCTGACAGCATGACAAACGCCGCCGAAAGGCTTCTCGGACTCTCCATCGACAACATCCAGAACATCGCCACCGACATCCTTTTCGGACAACTACGTCTGGTGATCGCCACGATGGACATCGAGGAGATCAACTCCGACCGTGACAAGTTCCTCGTGGCTGTAAGCCAGAACGTTGAGGCTGAGCTCCGCAAGATCGGCCTCAAGCTCATCAACGTGAACGTGACCGACATCCGTGACGAGTCCGGCTACATCGAGGCTCTCGGTAAGGAGGCAGCCGCCAAGGCCATCAACGATGCCAAGAAGAGTGTCGCCGAGCAGAACCGCTATGGTGAGATCGGTAAGGCCGAGGCTGACAGGGACAAGGACATCAGAATCGCCGAGACTCAGAGAGACACCCGTATCAAGACCGCTGCGGCTAACGCCCTTGCCGTGCAGGGTGAGAACACCTCGAAGATCGACATCGCCAACTCCGACGCACAGCGCCGCGAGAAAGAGGCAGAGGCCGCCCGTCTGGCCGTGGCCGCAGAGAAGGTACAGGCCGCGAAGGCCCTCCAGGAGGCCTACCAGAGCGAGCGTGACGCCGAGCTTGCCCGTGCCGAAAGAGAAAGGGCAACCCAGCAGGCCAACATCGTCGTACCTGCCCAGATCGACAAGGAGAAGCTCATCATCGAGGCTGAGGCCGAGGCCGAGAAGGTCCGCAGGCTGGCCAAGGGAGAGGCAGACGCCATCTTCGCCAAGATGGACGCTCAGGCCCGCGGTACCCTTGAGGTCCTCTCAAAGCAGGCAGACGGTTTCAACGAGCTCGTCAAGGCCGCTGCCGGCGATCCTCAGAAGGCCGTGCTCATGCTCATCGCGGACAAGCTCCCTGAACTCGTCAAGACTCAGGTCGAGGCTGTCAAGGGCATAAAGATCGACAAGGTTACCGTCTGGGACGGCAACGGCGAAGGAAAGAACGGCAAGACATCGACCGCGAACTTCATCTCCGGCCTGATGGGTTCCGTTCCTCCGCTCCAGGATCTTTTCAACATGGCGGGAATGAATCTGCCTGAATATCTTAAGGGAAAGGAGACCAAGCCGGAGGAGCAGCCTCAGGCGGAAACAACTGAAGAATAGTCATCATGCCAATAGTAGTAAATGTCGATGTGATGCTGGCCAGGCGGAAGATGACTTCAGCCGAGCTGGCGGAGAAGATCGGACTTTCGGCGGTGAACCTGTCGATACTTAAGACCGGGAAGGCCAAGGGTGTCCGATTCAGCACACTCGACGCCCTCTGCAAGGCATTGGACTGTCAGCCAGGAGACTTGCTTGAGTTCAGAGAAACCGACGAGTGAGCACCCTAATCAAATAACTATCTTTCAAGGAGCGGCCATAAAATGCCGCTCCTTTTCGTTATGTAACGTGAAAAAAATAACCTGCCTCAGATTAGGAGAAGATTTTCGAGGATAGATCTATTTTCGAAGAAGGAGTGTGCCGGTGGCACATGACTGATGAGAAAACAGATATAGACCGAAAAGATTCCTTAAGATGAGGCAGGTTATTTTTTGAAGGTTACTATATTTGTAGATATATTCATAAATAGGACATTAAAGACAGAGAATATGAAAAGAACATTTCTTGTGGCCGCTATGGTGGCGGCGGTTGTCTGCGTCGGGACAGATGCCTCGGCGCAGCGAAAGATCCGGAAAGGCCAACTGGTACTCGATGGTTCCGTGGTGAATGTCAATCCGTTGGCGAGGACATCCCCGGTGGAGGACAAGCTGCTTACAAAGGGAAAGCCCGGGATCGAGTACGCGCCGACAAAGACTGTGTACCTCTACCCCAACGGACAGAATTCCGCCCAGGGAATAATCGAGAACGGAGTCGCCGTCACCGAGGGTCCGCTTGTGGCAAACGGGCTTGAGGGACCGGAAGAGGCCGGCGGATGGGGCTTCATCAGCAATGTCACCGACAGCGCGCGCATCGACATATTCATGCCAAAGAATCCGAACGGACAGATGGTCATCGTCTGCCCCGGCGGAGGCTACACGGGAATATCCACTTGGAACGAAGGGTCTTACGCCGCCAAATGGCTGAATGACCGGGATATAGCCTGCGCTGTCCTGAAGTACCGCCTGCCAAACGGCCACCGGGAGATTCCGCTCCAGGATGTTCAGAACGCCTTCCGCTACTGCCGTCACCATGCCGGCGAATGGGGTGTAAGGCAGATAGGCGTGATGGGATTCTCCGCAGGCGGACATCTTGCCAGCACGGCAGAGACCATGTACGTTGACTCGACGACGCGGCCCGATTTCGCCGTGCTCTTCTACCCCGTCATCCTGATGGACGAGAGTGCCACACACCAAGGATCGGTTGACAACCTTCTGGGCAGCAAGGACTTCTGGAAGGAAAGGGAGAACAAGCCATTCGGGGAATGGTACGATGGACTTTATGAATATGAGGGGCTGCGGAAGAGGTACACCACCTACCGCGACGTAACCCCTACCACTCCCCCGACCTTCATCGGAGTAAGCACGTATGACGAGACGGTTCCGGTGACCAGCTCGGTCAAGTTCTACCAGGCCTTGGTCAGGAACAAGGTTCCTGCGGAACTCCATACCTATCCGAAAGGTCGCCACGGCTGGGGATTCACGGATCTGGGCATCGGTCTGGATCCGAAGGTCTGCAAGGACAATCTCGGTTCGTGCAGGCCGGAGTTCTCCGCCGCCCTGGAAAGATGGCTCGGGCAGCAGCTTGAGGGCGTGGACGGAAAGAAGGATAGACCGAAAGTCGCCCGGGAGCAGTTCACACGCAGGCCTGACAAGGTCGTCCACCTCTACCCTGAGGGACAGAACGTTGACAAGGGCATAGAGGGCATAACCCTTGGTCCCGGCGAGTCCAACGGCTGCACAAGGCCGGAGGAGCTGACCAAGGACATGAATCTGAAGTACACCGGAGACAGCGCGAGGTTCGAGCTTTATCTGGCCAAGAACCCTAACGGCAAGATGGTCATCATCTGTCCGGGCGGAGCCTACTGGTTCACCGCCTATGTACACGAGGGACAGTACGCAGCCGAGTGGCTCAACAGCCAGGGCATCAGCGCCGCCGTCCTTAAGTACCGTCTGCCGTTCGGCCACTGGAACGTGCCTCTGACCGATGTCCAGAACGTGTTCCGCTACTGCCGCCACCACGCGGAGGAGTGGGGTGTGAAGCAGATAGGCGTGATGGGGTTCTCCGCCGGCGGTCATCTTGCGGCCACCGCCTCCACACAGTACGTCGACGCCGTGACAAGGCCGGATTTCTCCATCCTTGTCTACCCGGTCATCTCGTCGGAGAAAGGTGTCGGTCACGAGGGCAGTTTCAACAACCTGATCGGTACGGAGAAGGCCTGGTACAACAGAAAGGGCAAGGATTTCGAGACCTGGGACGAGGGCAAGAGGCAATTCGAGGCTCTCAAGGAAAGATATTCATTGGACAAGCAGGTCAGCGCGGACACGCCGAAGACCTTCATCATATTCAGTTCCAATGACTACGGTGTCCCGCCGGAGAACGAGGTCCGCTACTTCAACGCCCTCGTGAAGAACGGTGTCCCGTGCGAGATGCACGCCTTCCCTGGCGGCGGCCACGGCTACGGCTTCAAAAACGTCAAGTACTGCGACGACCCGATAGAGGAATATAGAAGCGACTTCCTAAGCGCCATGGCCCGCTTCCTTAAGGAACTGTAGCCCACTTCGTCCACGACGCCTCGCCAGAACTGACCTATTCTCGTGTGCGAAAAGCCCTGTTCCATGCGCGGTAGCATCTTTTTGAGTCTCGTGCGTGATTGCAGGACATTCACGCACGAGATGTTTTTGTCACATTGCCTCATTGCCCCCCCCGCGACAGCGCTAACTCTCTCTGCCTCCCGCATGCCTATAAACTCATCAGGAAGACAAACTACGCAAAGGCATTTATGAATATTTACAAAACACATTCAGGACAATCACCGTCTCAGCACTCAACAGATCACATAGAGCTGAATAAATCATCAGTCTACCTCAAAGATTTTCAAGCTATTCCCAACCTCGCTATCCTCCACACGCGACTCACCTGAAGGCATTTTGCAAACTTTTCCTTTTAAAAGTACTTCTGTGTTGCTTGTCTAAAAATCCGAGTGTGAATTACTTCATGCTCGACCGCTTTCTCCATAGAAAGTAGCGGAGCTATCTTACAAAACAAGCGGGAAAAGGAATATCTTTCCACCTCTAAGAACATTTCAAACAAATCTAAACAAGTTCGAAATAGCTCATGTCTGGTTCCATTATTGGAGAAGCCTCAAAAAAACACCGCCGCAAGCTACAAGATAATTGTGCAATAGCGGCAGTGCAGATGTGTGTTTATCAGACGATAAACTATGTGCAGTACAGTTTGTGGGTATTTACTTCTTCAGCGGTTCTGATGTATATGGAATGTAGGATGTGATGTAGATGTTGCGTCCATTTTCCGGATTAAGCCACTGGAAAGAGAGTTCATGTTCCTTTTCTTCTAACTTGTACTTGTAGAAGAGTTCTTGTTTCCTGGAATTCATTTTCGCAGGAAGCGTTACCGTCTCTACAGCTTCACCGTCAAGAACAATCCGAATTTCCGCTACATAATCATCCTCTGAAAGCGTTTCATGATTCCGTTCTTCCATAAACGTATATTTGACCACAATCCCTTTTCCGTTGAATTTGATATTCTCGACTTCTCTTATTTCCTTGTTCATTTTTATGACACCTATTGGCCAATGACCTTCAAACGACTGCTCGAGTCTCACAGCCTCAGGGGTTTGAATCTTAATGGTAACGTCATCTTTTTCAACCGTTCCTCCGTTAGCTTTGATAACCTGAATCGCATGGTTAAAAGACATTGCGTAGACCTTATTTAGAGAAATATCAGTGTGAGCGAAATTTATATTCTCCACCTCATGAAGATTGTTTATCCATTTATCCGGAATGTTGCTATAACCTATCATTGTTCCGAGAATACCGGCGGCTGATGCCGGATTGCAGTCTGAATCCTGGCCGCATCTTGTGGCTATCTCCATTGTCTTTTCGAAATCACCGTTGCCGTAAAGCAGGCCGATCAGTATGTAGGCACTATTTATGGTAGCATCAATGTTGAAGTCAGAATATACCCCATCAGGACAACCGGTATCGAAAGACCATTCTTTCTGGCACCGCGCCCAGGTCAACTCCCAATTGTCAGGGTACATCTTGTGCCATTTGATGACATCAGACATGCACTTATAGTATTTGCTTTGTTCTGGAATGACTTTCAAGGCTTCATTGACGATGTAGTATATATTATCGCTCACGAAGGCCAAGGCATACATGGCAGCCACGTAGACTCCGCCATACCATCCGTCACCATAATTCATCATATGGCCAATTCCGTCACAAAAGTGAGATGCCGCGTTCACCATTCCAGGTGACATTAGTCCAGCGTAATCAGCTTCAATCTGAAAATCAATGTCATCAGCATGGGGGTTGTTTTCCCAATAGCCAGAAGCAGGAGATGACATCCCGTTGAGAATATTATAGCGAGCCTGTTGGTTTGCATGCCATAGCATATATCCTGCTGTGGAGAAGGCCTTTTCAAAAGAGGACACAGGTGCATCCAATCCTTCCCTGTCAAAGACCTCCACAAAGGTAAGATCCATATACACATCGTCATATAGTCCGGGAAAGGAGTCATAATAGTATTTTATGTATCCGTCTGGCCATTCTATAGGGATATTGTCATTGATCATCGTTCCATTGTAGCGGAATTCCGTCGGCCCACCATAAGTACAACCTATTGTCTGTCCAGCCCAACCTCCCTTGATCTTGTCCTTAAGACGATCTTTAGTTATCGTATATTCATCCGATGTCTGTGAAATGCACGATGAAAGCATTACAGCCACCGCTATTAATCTGGATATGTTCTTATACATTGTGTTCATCTGTTATTGATTTTTCAAAAATAACTCTACTTCCTTACGTGTTGGCGCCGAGTCTTGGGCTCCTTTTCTGGTTACTGCCAATGCCGAAGCAGCAGACGCAAAACGAACTGCTGACTCAATTTCCATTCTTTCAGACAAAGCAGTACACAGTGCGCCATTGAAGACATCTCCAGCCGCTGTAGTATCAACAGCGTTCACTTTAAATGCTGGTACGAGCAGAGACGTACTTCCGTCAAAAATATAAGCCCCTTTGGACCCCAGTGTGATGATAACCTGCTTGACACCTTTATCGCACAGAATTTTGCCGGCTCTAAAGGCATCTTCTTCTGTTTCGACTCGAACTCCTGTCAAAATCTGAGCCTCTGTCTCGTTAGGGGTGATTATGTCGACATTACTGAGGACATCAGTAGACAGCCTTTGCGCCGGAGCGGGATTAAGAATCATAAGAGCATTCTCATCATGCGCCCTGCGGCAGATTGACTCTACAGTAACAAGAGGAATTTCAAGTTGCGTCAAAACGACATCAAATTTTGAAAACGATTCGATAGCCTCAATGTCTGTCGGGGATATATGTCCATTCGCCCCGGAAGCGACAGCTATCTGATTCTCTCCGTTTCTATCGACTAGGATAAGAGCGACTCCTGAAGGCAATGTATCATCAACCAAGAAATATTTATCGTCAATGCCTTCGTTTCTATATGACATCAAAGCTGCTTCCCCATATCCATCGCTTCCGACTTTGCAGCAGAATTTCACATTACTACCTAATCTGGCGGCAGCGACGGCTTGATTGGCTCCTTTACCACCAGCCTGAACTGAGAAAGCATTCCCCAGAATTGTCTCACCCGGCTTAGGCAGACTTCTCACTTTAAGTGAGAAGTCTGTATTCGAGCTACCAATAATTAAAACACCCATCGTAAATGAATTATTTAGTATAACCCGGGTTTTGAACCAGTTTGGAGTTGGTCGTCATCGCACGTTTAGGAATAGGATAGATGTCCCTATAATCATCTGTGTTTGTCTTATTATCCCATGTCTTGCTGAATGTCCCGAAACGCACCTGATCCTGTCTGCGGTGTCCTTCCCAACAGAGTTCCCGTGCTCTTTCCTTGAGCAACTCGTCAAGAGTAAGATCTTTTTCAACGTAAATGCTCGCTCCGGCACGTTGACGTACTTCCTTAACCCAGCGAACAGCCTCAGCATTGGCCTTCCCGGAATTCTGTCTCATTATGGCTTCCGCCTTCATTAGGTAGATGTCGGCAAGGCGATAGATAGGAAAGTCATTGCTCATCTCCAACAGGCCGTCTTCGTACTCCCACTTGCACATTCTCACACCTGCATCCAGAAGAGCTGGATTAGCTTGATCATAAATTGGTCCAACGTGCGGCGTGTAGGTGAGTTGACGTCCTGGCTCCACCATAAGAGGACTGCCGTCCTTTGCATATTGAGGTCCTTCTAACCATGAATTTCTACGTTTGTCATTTTTTTCATATGAGTTCCAGAGCCATTCAAGCGCGCATGCCCCATCCCAGCAGAAACTCTTTATGTTGAAAGTTTGTTGGCTCAATGTATGAAGTGTGATGTTGTGGAGAGGGAAGGTGCTTGTTATGCTGCCTTCCAACGGAATGGCCCAGATCGTCTCAGTCGAAACCTCATTGTGAACCGCAAAATTTGTAAAATAGTCAGGCTCAAGCCTTAAAGTACTGAATGCCATAACCTTATCACATGCCTCAGATGCTTCACGCCACATTGGCTTTCCTGTCCAGACTTCCGAATTCAGGTACAGTTTGGCCAGCATAGTGTAGGCTGCTGCTTTCGTCACTCGCCCGTAGTTTTCCGATGTCGGAGCGTCTTCGAGATACTGTACATTATCTAGTATTTCGGATTCGATAAAGTCGAACATTACTTGTGGCGATACTTGTGACGGAAGATCAGTATCGGTAAATCTGGTGACAAGGGGTAAATTCCTAAACCAATCCAAACCTTTAAGATACAGATAAGTTCTGACCATTTTGACCTCCGCGGCAAGTTTATCCTTTCCATTGAAGCTAACATTAGCCTCGTCCATTTGATACAGAATCTGGTTGCATCTGGTGACTCCGTCCATGACGAAACTATAGGTTCTCCAGACACCATCATGTGTCTCGTCCCAAGAATGCTGGTGATCTTGGATCCAAACGCCGTTGTCCCACCAAAGACCTCCTTCACGATAAGGGATGATGCATTCATCGGTTGTGACAATGTCATTCATCCACACACCCATATGTTGAAGATAACCATTGGACCATGAACTGGAAGAAAGCCAAGCATATGCGCGTCCGACATTCTTCAATAGAGATTCCTCGTCCGTGAAAAATCCATCGGCAGGCAACTCGGAATAAACAGTTTCATCAAGATTCGTACAAGAAAGCATACCAATGGACAGAGCCACCGACGCTAGTATATTCTTAAATGTCTTTTTCATCTTTAGCATTGATTTTAGAATGATACATTTATACCGATAAGAAAGGTTCTTGTTGATGGATAATAAGAATCCCATGCAATTCCAGGTGCTAGTCCGTTTAGACTTACTTCAGGATCCACTCCCTTGTATTTTGTGAGCGTCACTAAATTCTCGCCGGTAATGTAGGATCTGAGAGATTTTATCCAAATCGACTTCGGTTTCCATGTGTAAGATAATGTCACATTGGATAGTTTAAGGAATGAACCGTCCTCAACGAAATGGCTTGACCACGTGGTCTGCCCAGCATTATCTTTAGAGTCAAGGGTTGATTTAAGGATATTCTTTCCTCCGAAATAATAATAGCCCTCATAGAATAATCTTTGGATGTTCGCCACATCATTGCCGACAGAGCCTCTAAAAAGGAATGAAAGATCCCATCCCTTGTATTTCAGATTGTTGCTCCAGCCAAAAGTGATATCAGGATAGGCATTGCCTATTACTTCGTAGACAGATTCCGAAACAGCCTCGCCAGGAACTACTCCTTTGTAAGTCGCATTCCCTTTTTCATCCATTCCAGTGAACACCGGTCCATAGAAGTTTCCTATCGGCTCACCTTCATAGATTCTTTGAATATACTGCTTGAAGTCTGTTGATATGTAGCCCATCTCAATGTATTGCATCGCATAATCGTCGTTGGAGAAACTCTTGAGAAGGTTTGAATTATGAGCCGCTGTCAGAGTAGATGTCCATCTGAAATCTTTTGTCTTGACAGGAGTTGCGGCGAGCGTTACCTCTATTCCTCTATTTCTAATTACACCTACATTAGTAAATTTCCTTGAGTATAGGTTTGGTGGTACAGGAACCGAATATGTGTAAAGCAGATCCTTGGTGGTTCTGTCGTAGTAATCGATTGTTCCGGTAATCGTACCGTCGAGGACAGAATAGTCCAGTCCAACGTTGAACTCGCCTTTTCTTTCCCATTTAAGATCATCGTTCTTATTGCTTGCAGGACCATAAGAATTTATCCATTGCCCATTATAATAGAACTTCCCACTTGTCGTTAGTCTCGCAAGCGATTGATAATTAGCAATATCTTGATTACCAGTAACACCGTATCCAACTCGAATCTTGAGATCGTCAAGCCAATGGATATCCTGCATGAAATTCTCTTCACTTATTCGCCAGCCAAGGCTGACAGCAGGGAAAAGTCCCCATTTATTATTTGCTCCGAATCTGGTGGAACCCTCATATCTTGCCGACATCGACAACAAGTATTTTTCCTTATAGTTATAAAGCACCCTGCCGAAAAAAGCAATGAGTTTACTTGTCTCCTTTGAGGAAGACATTGAAGCCTGCCCATTCTGAAGGCCAGAGCCTGAACCGATATTATGCCACTTGAAATAATCCGTGTCATAATCCTTATTCCACATGTAAGAAGTCTCATAGGCATTATCGGAGTAGGAATATCCTGCAAGAGCCTGGAGTGAATGGTCGCCGAACTTTTTATTAAAGTTGGCCTCAACGTCAAGAAGTTTGGTAACATTCCAGTAATTATCAACCGATGCCTCGCCATTACGCACAGCATCCTGAGGGTAATATTTTGATTTATATGACGATGAACTTCCTGAATACTGATTAAAAGAACCTGTGGCAGACAAACTCAAGCAGTCAATAATCTGGAAGGAAGCCCTTACGCTACCCATAAAGGTTCTATATCTATTCTCCGTATCAGATTCGTTGATCATGGCAACGGGATTATAGTACTGGAATGGAGCATTGTTTGTGTAGTAACCTCCATGATCATTATCTTTTTCGTCGTATATCGGTTCTGTAGGATTTCTTCTGACAGCCTGCTGGATCGCCCATTGGTCTGTTGGGTGAGCGACTCTTGAGGAATAATTGAGGTTATAGTTGATTTTTAACCGGTTATCAAACGACGACTGTTCAATATTGACCCTCCCTCGCAAGTCTTCTCTGTCGCTTTTTTGAATAAGCCCTTTGTCTTTTACGTAGGATACAGCTGCCCGATATGAGATGTTTTGGGATCCTCCGGATATTCCTAGATTATAATACTGTGTAATGGGACTTTTCCTTGACACTGCGTCAAGCCAGTCGGTAGAGGCTCCACCGTCAAATCCCGTATGACCGTCAGCGATAACTTGACGGAACTCATCGGCAGACAGCATTTCTGTTTTTCTGCTTACGCTTTGAGTACTAATATATGTTGAGAAATCCACATTGACATTGTCGCCTTTCTTACCTTTCTTAGTTGTGATTAGGATAACACCATTTGTGCCTCTTGTACCATATATAGCCGCAGCGGAACCATCCTTCAACACATCAATTGATTCGATCTCCTCAGGATTGATACTGTCAATTGTTCCACCTATCACATTATCTATGATGACAAGCGGTGAGGCCCCTGCGGACATGGTCGTTGTTCCTCGAAGTTGAACACCGATACTTCCATTAGGATCACCCCCGTCACCTTTAATGATCGTAAGTCCAGCTATTTTACCATTTATGAGATCATATGGACTTGAGTTATTTCCTACTGTGAAGTTGTCTTCTTTCAAGCTTGCTACCGATCCTGTGACTTCTTTTTTTGTTGTGGAGCCATATCCGATAACTACCACATCATCAAGCTGAGTACTTTCCTCATCTAGTGATACATTAAGCACGGTCTGTCCCGAGTACGATATCTCCATATTCTTGAATCCCAAGCATGTGAAAACAATCATAGCCCCGTTTTTCGGCTTGTTGATGCTGAAATTACCCAAATTGTCAGTTTGGCCGGCGTTTTGGGTTCCTGCTTCCATGACAATCACACCTGGAAGTGGGTCTCCTCCTTTAGATGTGACTGAACCGCTTACTTTGCTTTGCGCAAATACTGTCGTGCACACAAAGCAAGTAAGAATCATTAGTACTACACTTTTACAATTGATTGACATTACCTAAATGTTTTTAGTGTTTATTAAATACTGCCATGCCGCATCCGGATCTCACAGCAATGGTTATTGCAATTATAGCTAAAGAATACAAGAATATTACAGAGCGCTTAAATAATAACGACTTTTTCATGATTTTTTTGCGCAAAATCGTTTTATTGTGCGCAAAAAAATTATTACCTTTGCCATCATTCAAAAAACTAAAATGAAGACTACATTAACAGACATTGCAGAGAGAACAGGATATTCCATAGCCACCGTATCTCGTGTATTAAACGGCAAATCAGGACAATATCGCATTTCAAACGAAGCTTACAACTCCATTATGGAGGAAGCAAAGAAAAGTGGCTACATTGGGAAAATGAATGCGCAAAGTTTGCGCAAAAGTAAAACAAGGTCAATAGGTGTCATAGTACCTTCTATAGCGAACCCTTTTTTTGCGGAGATATCTGACACTATCATCAAAGAAGCCGCACGTCATGGATATACTGCTATCATGGCTGTGACAATGGAAAGTCATACTGAGCAGGAAGCTTGCCTCTCCGCTATTTTGTCCAAGAATGTCGAAGGGATAATAGCTGCGCCGTGCGGTAACGAATCATTCTTATTTGAGAACATAAATAAGGAGATAATTCCCGTTGTACTGGTAGATAGGTTCTTTGCCGACTCGAATATATCATATATAACGTCAAATAATTATAAAGGGGCGGTTGATGGCACTAACATGCTCATCAATAACGGACACAGACACATTGCATGCATACAAGGCGACACGAACTCTATTCCTAACAAGAAAAGGGTGGAAGGTTATATGACGGCGATGAGAAATGCCTCCCTGCAAGACTGCGCCATGGTCGTCGGCGATTCTTTTTCTTTCCAGAACGGTTACCTAGAAACAAGGCTTCTCCTTAGTGATTCTTCATACAGGCCAAGTGCGATTTTTTCTTTAAGTTACAATATTTCACTTGGTGTTATTAAGGCTTTACGAGAGAATGGCCTCAAGATTGGAGAAGACATTTCAATAATAACATTTGATGATAATATGTGCCTGGACTATATGGAGCCTCCTATCACGCGAGTCAGGCAGCCTATTGAGGAACTTGGCAAGTTCGCCACTAAAGTACTCTTCGAACACATCGGTAATCCAAATGCAAAAACCACTCAATTAGAATTAACAACAAGAATCATTTTAGGGAATTCTGTCTGTCCATACAGCAAGTAAGATGAGCCAGGACCGATCTACTGCGCGGAAATGATAAGGAGCCATCCTCGAAATCGGGGACGGCTCCTTTTCTTTACGCCGGACGGGATGTCCGGGAATATATTCATTACTCGGCCTCGGCGGTCTCGCCCGGCATCATCACTACCTCGATGAAGTTGCCGGAGTTGTAGAGTCTGGCGGCGGCCTCGCGGATGCCTTCCTTGGTCAGGCCGTTGACGGCGGCCTCCCACTCCTGGTCGTAGTCGTAGCCGTTACGGAAGTAGCGGAGAATGTTGGACAGCCAGTAGGAGTTGTTGATCCTGCTCTCCGGAACATTTTTCTTGAAATTCTCCACGGTGCGGGTGAACTGCTCGTCGGTCGGGCCTTCTTCCGCCAGTTTCCTGAAACCGTCCTGGGCCAGAGTCCTGAGCTTCTCGGCAAGGGCCGGCTTGGAGTTGAAATAGACCTGAAGCAGGTAGCGTCCGTCAGGGTACTTGCGGGCGCTCGCGGAAGAGGACGCACCATAGGTGCCGCCTTCGTCCTCGCGGAGTGTGTCCGTGTAGATCTGGTCGAGGATGTAGCTTACCGCGCTGGCGAGGGTCTGATCCTTGACAGAGAACGGCCTGTAGTCACTGTAGACCTGAAGCACGGTGGAGAGAGGAGTCTCCATCTTCTGGTCGAAGACATCCACTACCTTGCCTTTCGCGAGCTTTGGCTCAACATCCGCCCACTTGGTGGCCTTCTTTCCCTTTGGAAGAGAACCGACATATTTCTCGACAAGCGGCTTCAGGGTGTCAAGATCAACATCACCGACGATGACCATCACGGAACCGGCAACATCGGCGAAGAGCCTGCGGTAGTTCCTCTCGATGGCCTGAAGGCTGGCTTTCTCAAGCTTCTCCATAGAGATGACCTCGTTTCTCGGATCATCGTTGTAGAGTACCTTGTTCAACTCTTTCTGGAAAGCGAAGTTAGGGGTATTGAGAAGGTTAGGAAGCACGGCCTTGATCTGGGAAGTCGCGTTGTCGAACTCCTTCTGGTCGAAGCGCGGATCAAGATAGTTAAGGTAGAGAAGCTGGAACGCGGTCTCAAGATCCTTCACGGAAGAGTTGCCGGAGACACCGTTGTAGAGATTGTCTATGAACGGACTGACGCTCACCATCTTGCCGGAAAGCACCTTGGTCAGATCTGTTCCCTTGAACTTGGAAAGTCCCTGGACGCTCTGGAAGGCGCCGAAGATGCTGGCGTCAAACGACGCCAGATCCTCTGTAGGGATAAGGCTCTGTCCACCAGCCTTGTAGAAGGAGAAGAGAATCTGATCCTTCTTGTGGTCGGTAGGAAGGACGACAACCTTGGCTCCATTGGAAAGGATCCATTCCGTCGCCCCATAGACGGTCTTTGAAGTCTTCTTCACATTGCCCCCCTTCAAGGTCGAAGGATCCATCAAAGGCTCGGTGACAGCATCCGCGGCAGGAGCCTCGATCTCGGCCTTCTTCACCTCATCGATGACCTGAAGCAGCTGCCCGGCGGTCGGGGTGGCGATGCCTTCCTTCTCCGGTCCGCTGTAGACCACGACAAGGCTGTTCTCGTCCGCAAAGCCCTGGGCCAGAATCTGGTTCATCACCGTGGCGTTGATCTGTGAGAAGATTGTCTTCACCAGCTCAAGCCTGGTGGCCGGCTCCATGAATGAGTAGTTGCTGAAGAAGTGGTTGATCAGCGGATTGACGAACTCCCCGTTCTTCCTGGTGTCGGCGCCGTTGGCGGCCTTCTCATAGGCGGCGAGAATGTTGTCCTTGGCTCTGGTGACCTCGCCCTCGGTCAGACCATATCTCTTAAGTCTTTCCACCTCAGTGACAAAAGCCTTGAATCCGCCAAGAATGTTGTCCTCCTTCAGGGCGACATTGGCATCGGTGCCCTCAATGGCCTCACAGAGCTTTCCGAATCCGAAGCTACCATAGAGGTAAGGTGCGTCAGCGCTGGAGGTGATGTCATTGAAACGCTCGCTCATCACGGTCTGCACGACGCTCTCGATCAGGTCAGTCATAAGGCCGACCGGTGTCGAGTTCAGCGCCTCGTCACGCGCGGCGCTCTCCCAGACCATCTCTACCGACGCGGAGGTCGTCTCCGGATCGGTGATGACGGCGACACGCGGCTCGGTGAACTCCTTGAACAGGATCTTCTCCTTCGGCTTAGGGTTGACGGCGGCAGGAATGTCGGCGAAGATCGACTTTATCTTTCCCTCGACGGCATCCACGTCAACATCACCCACAACGATGACTGCCTGCATATCAGGACGATACCACGTCTTGTAGAAGTTCACAAGGCTCTCAGGCTTGAATGTCTCAAGGTTCTCCTTGCTTCCGATCAGGGTACAGGTGGCGTACTTTGTGTCGCCATAGAGGTAAGGAAGAGACTTCTCGAAAGTCCTCCAGCCTGCGTTCCTGCGGGAACGTCTCTCCTCGATGATCACCGGACGCTCCTTGTCGATCTCGGCAGGATCGTTCGTCACGAAATGCGAATAGTCGTGCAGGATCAAAAGGCAGGTGTCCACCACCGATTCCCTTACCAAAGGAATATTATTGAGCATATAGGTGGTCTGATCGATACCTGTGGCGGCGTTGACATTGCCTCCGAACGAAGCCCCGATGCTCTGAAGCCAGTTAAGGATGCCCTTCTCCGGGAAGTTCTTGGTACCATTGAAGCACATGTGCTCAAGGAAGTGCGCGAGACCGTCCTGGTCAGGGGTCTCCTGAATGGCTCCGACATTGGTGGCGAGATAGAACTCAGCCCTGCCCGCCGGCTTGTCATTGTGTCTGATGTAATAGGTCAGACCGTTCTCCAGCTTGCCGACCTTGACCGCAGGGTCATTCGGCAACTGCTGCATCTGAGCGCTTGCCACGAACGCCGACGCGCCCAGAAGGAAAGCGGAGACCAGAATCAAAAATCTTTTCATAACTGAATCCTTATTAGATTATTATTGTTGTTCTTCTGAATATTCAAGGACATCCCCCGGCTGACAGTCCAGAGCCTTGCAGATCGCCTCCAACGTGGAAAATCTGACCGCCTTGGCCTTCCCCGTCTTGAGGATGGAGAGGTTGGCCGGCGTTATGCCTATCTTTTCCGCAAGCGCGGCGGATGACATCTTCCGCTTGGCTAGCATCACGTCAACATTCACTATAATCGACATCTCATTCTATTTTTTCAACAAGGCAAACTTACATCAAAATTCTCGTTATTCCAAACTTTATTCTCGATTTTCGATAAATATTTATTGAATATATCAACGTCTGCGAAAATCAAAGCAAAAACGCTATATTTGTAGGGCAAAGACCAAGGCAAAATATGTTCGAGGATTTCAGACTGAGAATATTCATGGCGGTGGCCGAGAAGGGCAGCTTCACTTTGGCCGCCAAGGCGCTTGGTGTGTCGCAGCCGGCTGTCAGCCAGAACATCGCTGAGCTTGAGAAGAGCCTCGGCGCGGAACTGTTTCTCCGGAGAAAAGGCTCCGTCACGCTCACGCCGAAAGGCGCGGCGTTCAAGGAATATGCCGGGAGGATCCTCTACTGGTACACGGCGACGGAAATGATGTTCGGGCCGGAGGGCAAACTCTCCGCCAACAAGCCGGTCAGACTCTCCGCCGACGGCTTCATCGCCAGCCATATTCTCCCCCAGGCGCTTTCAAAACTTCTGGCCTTCAATCCGTCCCTGACTTTCTCCATCCGCAGCGAATCTTCCGGAAATGATTCAGACATAAGGATTTACGCCCAAAGGCACGTGACAGAGCCATCGTTCGAAGACATCGGCACGTTCTTGTTCAGCGTGACGGCATCGGCGGTAAGCTCCAATCCGGCATATTCAAAAACGACAGACCTGAAAGACCTTCCGCAGAGCGCCAGGCTTGCGGTTCCGAAGATATATTCAGAGATTTTGCCGCTTGATTTGAAGGCGCGCGTGGCAGTCGTGTCGGATTCTGCCGAAGCCATCGTGAAGTTGGTCGCAGATTCCCCAGACATCATCGGCCTGCTTCCGCTTCCTGCCGTACCGCTGGATCTCACCATTCTTCCCGTCACTCTTCCGAGCCTCGCTCTTGACGTACATCTTCAGACCCCGGAAGGCCCCAATCCTATCGCCACCGCCCTCCGCCGGATTCTCTGCGACCAATTTCCGGCTTAGTAACGTAAAAAAAATAACCTGCCTCAGATTAGGAGAAGATTTATTTTCGAAGAAGGAGTGTGCCGGTGGCACATGACTGATGAGAAAACAGATATAGGCCGAAAAGATTCCTTAAGATGAGGCAGGTTATTTTTTGAAGGTTACTTAGTAAGCGTTAAAAAATAAGTTGGTAAAGAATTGGCGGTATTTTCGGCATAGCTACCTTTTCTCTTTTTCAAGGGTGGTCTGTCCGGCGTGATGATGAACGATGTCGTGTCGGATCCGGTCGGCACCTTCATGAGACTGGCGACGCCCTCCCCCTGACATCAACAGTCCACTCCCCTACCAGAAGGATGCTTCAAGGCGGCTTTCGGCGGCATGCGGAAGGTTAAGTTTTTTTACGAAACGCTTTCAGTCCAAAGCTGGCCAGAAGCATCTGGAAGGCACTTTGACGTGAAAAACTTGTGACTTTGGCTTCAAGTTTTTCAGCCCGACACGGTCTCTGCGGGCATAGGAAGGCTATGTGGCTGAAGGTGTTTTGTAAAATTTAACTGGAAGTAATAGGTATTACGTGGCATCATGTAATAAAGCTTATGCGAAAGCGGATTTTGTCCATTGATATAGTTCTGTTTCGCCCCCTGACCCAAACCAGATGTCTTGGCCTAAGTCGGCACTGTTATCGGTATAAAGAAGTGTAGTGATTATCGCATATATTCCGTCATCATTTTTTCACAACTGCCAGTTGTAAACTCGGCTTTTCTTTAGTATATTTGCAGGTGAAAACGTTTGTGTCATGATGCTATTTGATGAGATAACCAATGACGGCCGTTTGTGGTCTGTCCGTTATGAAGGGGAGGAAGAGAATGCCTTGTTCAGATCGTTTGCCCAGTGGAATGATGTAGAGTGGCTCCGTGCGTTCTTTTACGAGAACAAAGATGACTTGGAGTCGTATTTCAAGGTAACGGATGTGAATGAGGCTATCTATGACACGATCGAAGACAGCGACAAATTACAATGCCTTATTCTTGATCTGAGCCCGGATGCGGATTTGGAGAAGTTGTTCCGGCCTTTGGATAATCGTCAGACTGCCGCTTTGATGCTGGATAAGGAAAAGGCCAGGCTCAAGAACGATGGCGGCCATCCCTCCTGGTTAAGGCTATATGCCATTCGTTTGGAGAAAGGAGCATTTATTGTGACCGGCGGGGCAATTAAACTAACGGCTACGATGGCAGAACGTGAGCATACGCTTCTGGAACTGGCGAAGATGGAGAAGGTGCGTAACTTTTGCTGGATGAAGGCATCGTGGACAAAGAAAGTTTCATAGACTATCAAGATTCACAATAGTTTATATTATTATGGGAACCACAGTTGAAAGATTGAGACAGTATCAAGCCCCGACACCTTCAAGGTGGCGGGAGGAGGCGGAGTGGCGTCGTGCAAACCGCGCATGGCTACGTCGTTCGCAGGCTGTGGCCATGAAGATGCTTGACAGGATGGAAGAGATGAGATGGACGCAGGCACAGGTGGCGGAAAAACTTGGATGCAGTCAGCAATATGTGTCCCGGATTGTTAAGGGGAACGAGAATCTTACTCTTGAGATGTTGTCCAAGATCGAGGACAATCTGGGCGTGGAGGTATTTAAGGGTAAAGGCGGAATGTGACAATTAGGCCCAAGAATGATAAGTACATACGCACAAAAAAGAGGACGACCGTGAGTTGTAGTCGTCCTCTCTGGAATCTTGCTATGTCCGATTACTCTGCCGGGTGGATGGCTCCCATCGGGCAGACGTCGGCGCAGGTGCCGCAGTCGATGCAGGCATCTGGATCGATGGTGTAAATGTCACCCTCGTGGATAGCACCCTGAGGGCACTCGCTCGCGCATGTTCCGCAAGCTACGCAATCTTCTGAAATCTTGTAAGCCATAATTCTAATAAATTAACTTGTTTTCATACTTTCCGTCCCGGTTTCCCGGAAACAACATGCAAAGATAAATCTTTAAATCACAATATCAAACCCCATACCACAAAAACGACAAGCGCTATTCCTACTTTTATCGCCTTCGCCCTCACAAACGAAGACTTGCTGTCCGCCAGCAGCGGAAGCGACACGTGACCGTCCTGCACGATGGAGTTCGCCAGAAGAACCGGGAACGGTATCACGCCGCTCGCGAACAAGGTCACGAAGATCAGATGAGGGCCGGACTCGGGGATAAGGCCGATAAGGATAGCCAGTAGGATCATCAGGGCCGTGTTGTCGCTGACCCAGGACGAGATGTCGATGGCGCTGAACAGGAATCCTATGACCAGAAGCACGCCGAAAGTCCATGCGAATATGCTCGGAAGGTGCTTACGCACAATGTGTTCCCAAAGATGTTCCTCCACGAAATGGTCGGATGCGAAGAGCAGCGCGGCGATCACCGCAAGGCTCAGGATGCCGAAAAACCAGAACGACCACTCCTCGTTGAAGAACGCAAGACCCTCAGTCTCGCCGCCTTCTTCAAGGAAACCGAGAAGCAGCGCGGCGATGAAAAGGACGACTCCGGCAAACAGGAATATTCTTACCTTTCCGAAGTGCCTCCCCTCCTTGTGATGGTGTCCGCCCTGGCGCTCGCACCCGTCCCCGTGCAGCTCGAAGGAATCCTCCAGCCTGGTCGGCAGAGGCTTGGCCTGAGGGAAGAACCTGTCAATCAACAGCCCCGTCACCACGGCTAGGACGAACAGCGACGCGAAAAGGATCACGGCCTTCCCCGGGAACAGAGCCATCATCATGAAGGACTCGTCGCCGACGGTGGCTATCATCATCGCCACCAAAGCTCCGAAACTCAACATTCTGTGGGTGTAGAGCGAGACGGCGGCAAAACCGCCCACACAACCGGGAATCGTCCCCAGAAGGGAAGAGACAACGACCTGCGCGAAGCCGGATTTTCTCAATGACCTGAACATCCTGCCGTCCGACTCCACGTTGAACGACTCGATGATCATCATCATCACGACAACCAGGCCGGAGATCAGGACCGCGCCTCGGAGCGCGTCAAAAAACAAAGTGAAGAAATTGGTCATATCGCGGTCAGTCTGTCACGATTCCGGTCAGATAAAGTGTAACCTGGGGCCGCAAGGGGGAATTGGTCGTCAAGGTGAGAAGGACAAGGCACTCCCCCTGAGGGAATCCGGCGGTGTCGAACGCCACCTTCAGATCACCCTTTCCGCCAGCCGGGACATCCTTGAAATCCTCGGCGGTGACGTGGAAGGTCTCCGCGTCCACCTTGTAGATCTTCAAGGTTTCCTTACCGCGGTTCTCGATCCTGAACGCGCAGTCAAGCACCTTCCCGGCCTTGACCTTCCCGAAGGAATAGGTGCTGTTGTCAAGCATTGGCCGTGGCCCGCGGTTTCTCTCATCCTCCGTCAAGCCCGAGAAATTCTCTTTAGTGTAGGTGTAGATTCCCAGCTTGCCCTTTCCTTCTCCAAGCTCGGGATTAGGCTCACTGACAAGAGCTTCCGCCCCGGCAGCAGGCTTTTCCTTCCCAGCTTTCGGAGAGACCGCCGCCTTGTACACACGTCCGTCCACAACCGGCGTGGCGTAATAGTAGTTCTTCCCCCAATGATTCCTGTCAGCCGTGACCGTGTAGGACAGGCTCGCGGTGGAACGCGCCGGAACCGGATTCGGAGACAGCCTCACGGACAAGCCTTCGCTCACATCCGAGAACTTGACGTTCAGCGGCTTGCTCCCAAGGTTGGCAACAAGCATATTCCCGCTTTTCTGCTGTCCCTGGGACAGGTTCCCTCCCTTGATGTCCACCTTCTTGAGGGCAAGGTTGCCGAAACGGATCGGATAGAGTTCCTCAAGAGAGAGCTTCTTGTCATGGCTGACTCCCCTTAGCCGCAGGACCACCGGCTGCTTCAGGCCGGAGAAATAGGCCGTGAGGGTCTTGTCAAAAGGATAGCCTTTCTCGTCATTCTTGAAAGTCACCTTGATCGTGCCGGTGCCGCCCGGGTTGATCGGCTTCTTCGTCCACTCGACATTGGTGCAGCCGCAGGAAGAGACCACATTATAGATAAGTATGGCCTTCTCACTGACATTCTTCACGGTAAAGACGGCGGTCACCGGGCCGTCAGACACAAGGATGTCACCGAAGTCATGCACCGTCTTGTCGAGCTGAACAATCCCGCCGAAAGTGTTGTTCCTGCCGGAACCTTGCGCCAAGGCGGAGCATGGCGCCAAAACCAACGGAAGGGCGATGAGGGAATATGTCACCAGACGTTTGAATATGTTCATAAAAATCTTCCTTTTAGGGGTGCTGAGTAACCTTCAAAAAATAACCTGCATCATCTTAAGGAATCTTTTCGGTCTATATCTCTTTTCTCATCAGTCATGTGCCACCGGCACACTCCTTCTTCGAAAATAGATCTATCCTCGAAAATCTTCTCTTAATCTGAGGCAACTTATTTTTTTCATGTTACTGAATGCAACTTTCTTTCCATTCGCAAATTTACCACTTATTAGGTAATCCTTAAAATAATAGCTTGGATTTTTTTAACGCCTCCTAGATACTTTTTCAAATCCGAAGTAAAATTTGTAATTTTGTACGATTGTGCGATTGATTTTGGAAATGGCGAACATACAGAACAACGACTACACAGACGACAACATACGGACCCTGGAAGGTGTCGAACACATCCGCCGGCGTCCGGGAATGTACATCGGAAGGCTTGGCAACGGCTCCAATCCGGGAGACGGCATCTATGTGCTGCTCAAAGAGATCGTCGACAACTGCATCGACGAGTTCTCCGCCGGATTCGGCAGGCAGGTCATCATCGACATCGATGGCAGACAGGTCTCTATCCGGGACTTCGGACGTGGCATTCCGCTTAATTCGGTTGTCAAGGCGACCAGTCAGCTGAACACCGGAGGCAAGTTCGACGACAAGGCTTTCAAGAAGTCCGTCGGTCTGAACGGTGTCGGCACGAAAGCCGTGAACGCCCTGTCCGAGAAGTTCTACGTCGAGTCCTTCAGGGACGGCGAAAGCTCCTGGGCGCGGTACGAGCGCGGAGAGCTGGTGGGCAGCGACAGGAAAGAGAAAGTCAGCGAGAAGAACGGAACCCTCGTGGTCTTCACACCGGACAGCACGATGTTCGGGAACTTCGAGTTCAACATGGACTACGTGGAGACCATGGTCAAGAATTACTCCTACCTTAAGAAAGGGCTGACACTTGTCCTGAACGGTGTCTCCTACAAGTCCGAGAACGGTCTTCTCGACCTGATCAAAGACACCATCTCCGAGACACCGCTCTACGAGCCGATCCACCTGGTGGGAGAGGACGTGGAGGTCGTGCTGACGCACGGCAACTCCTACGGCGAGAACATAGCCTCGTTCGTCAACGGACAGAACACCCGTGACGGTGGTACCCACCTCGCGGCGTTCAGGGAGGCCATAGCGAAAACGCTCAAGGACTTCTACAAGAAGAACTACGCTCCGGAGGACTGCCGCCAGGGCATCATCGGGGCGATCAGCATCCAGATCCAGGAGCCGAACTTCGAAGGCCAGACAAAGACCAAGCTCGGATCCACCTACATGTGGGAGAAGGAGAAGACCGACGGGAACGGCAAGAAGATTCTCAATCCCGACGGCTCCATCGAGATCGACCGCGGACCGACCATCCGATCGTACGTCAATGACTTCATCGCCAAAAATCTGGACAACTACCTGAGAATCAACAAGGACATTGTTCCGATCATCGAGAACAAAATCAAGGAGTCCCAGGCGGAGCGCGAGGAAATCGCCGGGATCCAGAAGAAGACCAGGGAAAGAAACAAAAAGGCGAATGTCTATAACCGCAAGCTGCGCGACTGCCGCTTCCACTTCTGTGACAAGCTGCCTAAAGGCAAGCAGGATCTCGCGGAGCAGACGAGCATATTCATCACGGAGGGTGACTCCGCGAGCGGTACCATCACCAAGGTGAGGAAAGCCGAATACCAGGCGGTGTTCAGCCTTCGCGGCAAGCCGATCAACTGCTACAAGGAGAGCCGCAAGAAGGTGGCCGAGAACGAGGAACTGAACCTGCTGGTCTCAGCCCTGGGAGTCGAGGACGACCTTGAGAACCTACGCTACAACAACATCATCGTGGCGACCGACGCCGATGATGACGGCATGCACATCAGGATGCTCGTGCTGACCTTCTTCATGAAATATTACCCGGATCTTATCCGCCGCGGACACGTGCATATTCTTCAAACCCCTCTTTTCAGGGTGGCCAACAAGAAGGTGAGGCGCTACTGCTACTCCCCCGAGGAGAAGGAGGCCGCCGTCAGGGAGCTGAAGACCGCCGTGCAGATCACGAGGTTCAAGGGTCTGGGAGAGATCTCGTCGGACGAGTTCGTGGATTTCATCGGAGAGAACATGAGGCTGGATCTCGTCAAGCTTTCCGATGAGGAGTCCATAGCGGACATCATGGAGTTCTACATGGGCGACAACACGATCGACCGCCAGAACTTCATCAGGGCGAACCTGCGTTCCGAAGAGGAACTTGAAGACGTAAACATCTAATATTCATTGATTATGTCACGTTGGGCTAAATTTTGCGGATGGCTGCTGAAGAAGATGGGCTGGACCACGGTAGGTGGCCCCGCGCCGGAAAGCAAATGCATCATTCTCGGTGTGCCACACACTTCCGTGTGGGACTTTGTCGTCTCCTACCTCTTCTACACACAGTTCGACCGGACCGCGCACGTCATGATCAAAAAAGAGTTTTTCTTCTGGCCGGTCGGAGTGTTCCTCCGCAAGGTCGGCTGCATCCCTGTTGACAGGAGAAGCGCCGCCGCGATGGTCAAGAGCCTCATCGAGGAGATGGAGAAGGTGGACACGTTCCACCTCGCGATCGCCCCGGAAGGCACCAGAAAGGCCGTGAAAAAATGGAAGACTGGCTACCACCTCATCGCCAGAGAGGTCGGATGTCCCGTGTACATGGGCTACTTCGACTGGAAGACCAAGCGCGTCAGCATCGGCGAGAAGGTTGAGCTGACGGATGACGCGCGCGCCGACACCGACAGGATACAGGCGATCTACGAAACAATGCACTTCGAGGGCAAGCACCCGGAAGGCTACATCACTCATTAAACAATCAATTATGCCATTTTTCAGCCAAAACAGGGAGAATTATGTCACGACCCTGGCCAAGCTATTTGAATATGCCACCGACAACTACGCCAAGCGGCCGCTCTCGCGGTTCGTCGAAGGTGGGCAGGAATATACCTACGACAGCTTCAAGCACAAGTGCCTGGAGCTTTCACACCGGTTCAACAGATTCGGGATCAGCGCGAGGGACAAGGTAGCCATCCTTTCCAACAACATGCCCAACTGGACGGTTGCGATGTTCTCGTGCGTGCCTTTCGGACGTGTGACCGTGCCAATCCTGCCGGACTCGTCGGAAAGCGAGGTCACAAACATCATCAATCACTCGGAATGCAAGGCCATCTTCGTGTCCAAGAGACTCATTAAGAAACTCAGTCAGGAGGTGATCGACAAACTGACCCTCGTGATCGACATTGAGACGTTCGACTTCATCAAAAAGGATGACAAGGCTTTCACCTGCGAGGGTCACGGTGTTGATCCACAGGCCGACGACCTTGCGTCAATCATCTACACATCAGGGACTTCCGGAAAGGCCAAAGGCGTGATGCTCAGCCACCGCAACTTCTGCCAGAACATCATCGCGGCCTACCACGCCCAGAAGGCCGGGAAGCACGACCGCTGGCTCTCCATCCTGCCGATGTCGCACACCTACGAGATGGCGTTCAGCGTGCTTTACCCGCTGTACGTCGGAGGCTGCGTCTATTATATTCAAAAACCGCCCACACCGAGCATCCTGATGCAGACGATGAAGAAGGTCAAGCCGACCATCATGTGCTCCGTGCCGCTGATCATCGAGAAGGTCTACAAGAACAGTGTGGTTCCGACGGTGGAGAAGAGCCGCGTGCTTTCCTGGATGAAGGGACACACGCCGAGACTCCTCTACTGGCTCATCGGGAAGAAACTCTACGCATCCTTCGGCGGGAAACTGAAATTCTTCGGTATCGGTGGGTCAAAGCTGGATCCGACCGTCGAGGACTTCCTCAACAAGGCCGGATTCCCCTATGCGATCGGCTACGGCCTGACAGAGACCGCGCCGCTGATCACGAACGCCTGCGTGGGAAAGACGGTGGTGGGGTCGATCGGCGTGCCGGCCTACAACGTGGAGGTCAAGCTCCAGAACGTGAACCCGGAGACCGGCGAGGGCGAGATTGTCGCCAAGGGTGACAACGTGATGCTGGGCTACTACCGCGACCCGGAAAGGACACGCTCCGTGCTGACCGACGACGGCTGGTTCCGCACCAACGATCTTGCCTGCAAGGATTCCAAAGGACGCTACTACATCAAGGGAAGGCTCGGGAACATGATCGTGGGGCCTTCCGGCGAGAACATCTACCCGGAGGAGATCGAACAGGTGATCAACACGTTCAACGGTGTGAATGAGTCACTTGTGGTCGAGAGGAACGGCAAGCTGGTGGCCCTCGTCAAGTTCGACGACAACGTCCTTGACTGGAACCAGGAGCGCGAGGACAAGTTCTTCGACAACCTCCAGTCAATGAAGGAGGCTGTTCTTGAATATGTCAACAAGCACGTCAGCAAGCAGTCCAAGATCGGCGAGGTCGAGGCGATGAAAGAGGAGTTCGACAAGACCGCCACGCACAAGATCCGCCGCTTCAAGTACAAGGAAGGGGCGCAGAAAACTGGCGAAGGCGCTTCACAGGACTCTGAAAACAAACCAGAAGACAAGGCCTCTTCTCAGAAATAGCCTTTGAGAAAGGGCATGACATAGAAACCGGATCCTTACCAATTCCGCTCGCGGTAAGGATTCGGTTTGTCGATTACAGGGAGGCCGGAGTCATTCTCGACCTTGACACAGTCGTGGATGCTGATCTCAGCGTCCGGCTTCCACTTTGAGAAATCATTGTCTTTGATGGTCACATCGCCGCAGAACTGCACGTCGATCACGGGCTGCCCAGGGAACAGCGGCGCATAAGACTTGGAATCAATGAATATGTTGTCAGAGATGTCGAGCGTTCCGACGCTTCTGGCATAGACAATCTGGCTGTCAAAGGTTGACACCGTGTTGCCTGAGAAAACCACACGGTTATGATAGTGGAAATCATTGCCCCTGGTCTTGGTAGGAATTTCGGGATCGATCTGGAGGATGGCCTGCGGGCCGTTCGCACCGATGGCCAGATCCGTGAACTTGTTGTTTCTAATCACGATGTTCTTTGTCCTTCCGGACTCGTACCAGAAGTTGGCGTCACCGCTGACACAGATTCCAGACATCTGCGAGGCGAAATCACAGTCCTCCACAAGCACATCGCCATAGGTCGAGAGCAGAAGGCTCCTTGCCCTGTTGTAGCGAACGGTGCAGTTCCGGATCGTGACATCCGCTCCTCTGGAGATGTTCTCAAGGGCGATGTTGGTCGGATCCACGACACCGCCAAGATCGAAATCGGTCTCTATGATGTAGGCCTTGAGGTCGGACTTGTCGATGCTCCTGATCCTGCCGGAGCCGACCGGACGAAGATTGGACTTGTCCACAAAGCTGATCACGTCACCCTCGTCGGCGAACTGGTCCCCCACCTGCTGGAAATGGCCGAAATGAGCCCGTAAAGTATTAGATGACAGCACAGAATCCACAAGCATGTAGATGCCGTGGATGTTCGCGGCATCGTCAAGCATACTCTCAAACAGGCTGTTCTCTATCGTAATCTTTCCGTTGCAGCTGACAAAGTGGGTCGCGTCAGCGGAAGTGGTCACCATCCTCGGAGAACCTTCGTGAGCCGCAGTAGAGAAACCTTTCACCGAGATATTCTCTGAATATTCAGCTATCAGTCCCATCCCGCCACTCCGGTAGATGTGGGCATCCTCTATGTTTATATTCTTTGATGACAGCACTGCCATCGCCGGGAAACGTCTGTTAAGTCCAGTAGGCCCTTTGTCGTCCCAAACGCTTCCGACCGGAGGAACGTCCCTCGCGCTCAGGCGTGTGAATTCGATGATGCCTTCACCTATTTCCCGTGCTCCCATCTCACCGGACCAATAGCCGTGGTCGTAGGCGCAGGTGTCGAAGAACGGCCTGTGGGTCTTCGGGTCGAAAAGGATGCTCTCCCCCATCGGATACTCCCAGTCATAGCCTCCGAAGAAAAGCCTGTCGCCTTCGATACGGTACTTGGTGTCCGGGAAGACCTTGACAGTGAAGTTTCTGCTGACCGGATCGCTGGAGAGAACCGTCCCTTCGAAGGTCCAAGGATAGTCGTAATCAACCGACACACCCTTGATGGTGACATTGGACGACCCCTTGACGGCGAACGGCACCATGCACCCGTGGAACATGAAGTCGGAGCCGTCGCCTTCGATCGTGACATTCCTCATGTCCTTGATCAGGAAGGCTATGCGCTTGTCACCGCTGTCGTTGTTCGAGAGCGTCAGGAACTCCCGCGCCCCCTGCTCCGGGTAGAACGGGTAAAGCCCCTTCCCGAAACAAATCCTCACATTACCTTTCGGATGTGACTTCAGGATTTCAACAACAACCGGAGTGTAATCCTTGACATTAGGGTCGAAAGCGACATCTACGGTTTTCACTGAGCACGATGTCATCACTGCCATCATGATGGCCGCAAGTATGGTCAATATCTTATTCATAAAACTTAATTCTTTGTCGATTTGGAAGTCTGGCGTTGGCCGAGACGTTGAGCGAAGTAAAGATTGGCGAGGGCGAGGACAAGGCCGAGAATGGCGAAGAGCAGCATTCCCCACCAGGGCCAGACGAGGGAGAGTGAATAGGCGGTGTAAGCGATGAGTGGGACGGAGATAATGCTGGTCACAAGTCCGGGAACATAGCCTTTGAGGGTTACAGCGCGCACGATGTTGATCAGGGTGCACACTGAATATGCCATATAGATTGTCGCCCAGATGCGTTCGGTCCATAAGCCGCCTACGAACAATGCGGTGGTTGAGAGGAGAACAGCAAGGAAACCAACAACAGCGGCAATGACTAACGCTGACATATTCATTCCGGAAAGGCGGAAGAGGATATTCACTAAACTTTGGTGCGCCTCATCCGAGGAAGCGCTATGATGTGATGCCCACCGTCTGGCGGTAAACACCACCTCTAACGCATGGCAAAAGGATACCGCCAGGATCGGGAGAACTATATACAGTATCGAAAGTGCGCTCATATTCGTTGTTTGTTACATTTCAGCAATATAGAGGCTCAACCTGATTTCTATGGCTGAGTCCATAGGCGTGATTCACTTCAAGCCGGTTTGTCATTGGAACAGCAGCGGGACGAACCGGCTGAGGTAGATGCGCCAGTTGCGCCAGATGTGGCCGCCGTCGGACTCTACGTAGGAATATTCATAACCAGCGTCATCGAGTTTCTTGCGGAAGTCGGAGTTGGCCTGGTAGAGGAAGTCATCCTTTCCGATGCCGATCCAGAAAAGTGATGGCTTGGTGGCGAAAAGTCTCGCCAGTTTGCCGTCAAAGTCCTCATAGACACGAGATTCCTTTTCCGGGAATATGGCGGCGGAGAACAGGCCTATGTACGAGAAGGTGCCGGGATATTCCTTTGAGATGTGGAGGGAATGGAACCCGCCCATCGACAGTCCGGCTATCGCTCGTCCCTCCTTTTTGCGGATTGTACGATAGTGGGAGTCAACATATTCAATGATTTCAGGGAAGGAGGTTTCGTAGGTGCCGTCCATTGTTTTCGGAAGGTTGAACTGTGGCGGGACGAGGCCGTTGGAAGTCTCGCCCGGGGCGGCCTCCTGCGAGGCGTTGCCATTCGGCATCACCACGATCATCGGCTTCGCCTTGCCTTGCGCGATGAGGTTGTCAAGGATCTGGGAGGCGCGGCCGAGTTCCATCCACGCCTGTTCGTCCCCGCCCATTCCGTGCAAAAGGTAAAGCACAGGGTATCTGGTCTTTCCGTTGTTTTCATAACCTGCCGGAGTGTAGACCGTCATCCTGCGCCTCATTCCAAGCGAAGGGCTGTCATACCAGACCTTCGACACCGTCCCGTGCGGCACGTCATTGACTTTGTATAGGTCAGCCTGCCCTCCGCCGACAATGAATATGCTCGTGACCGTGGCCACATCCCTTATCTGATAGACATTCGACGGGTCGTTCATCCGCTGGCCGTTGACGATGAACGAGTAGCCGTAGAGTTCAGGTTCGAGGGGCGCGCTGGTATATTCCCAGACCCCGTTCTGATCCTGGGTCAGCTCGGCGACTCCCGGAATCTCAAAAACGCCGTCAGGCGTGCTGATTGTTTGAGGCGGCAGGAAATCTCCGGTCACCTGCACCCTGATCACATTCGATGCGGAATACCTGAAAGTCACCGAATTGTCATTATTGACCTCAGGAGAGGTCACTTTTGCCCCGCTCCATAACGCCTGCTGGGCGAAAGCGTCAACCGTCATGGCAAAAATGTTCATTATCACCATGACAGCCAAACAGGACAGAATCTGAATATTACGTTTCATACCCGTAGTTTTTTTCTTTTGACACCGCAAGATAATGATTTTATTTCGGAATCGCCGCAAAAGTTGCCGGCAAGGCAGAATGCAGCGGGACAAAGAATCCGCAAAATGAGTATATTTGTGGCCTACAGCAGGCGACCGTCTGCCCGAAACAGATAATTATCAATCACTGAATATGAGGGATTACATCATCGCCCTTGATCAGGGCACCAGCTCCTCCAGAGCGATAGTCTTCAACAGAAACGGCGAGGCCCAGGCCGTGCGTCAGAAAGAGTTCACACAGCATTTTCCTAAGCCGGGGATGGTCGAGCATAATCCTATGGAGATCTGGGCGACAGAGTACGCCATGATGACGGAGGCGGTCACCTCGCTGGGGCTTGGGGGCGCGGACATCGCCGCGATCGGCATCACCAACCAGCGCGAGACCACCATCGTGTGGGATGCCGAGACGGGGAAACCGGTCTACAACGCCATCGTCTGGCAGGACAGGAGGACTTCTGAGTATTGCGACTCGCTCAAGGCGGCGGGGATGACCGGGATGATCCGCCAAAAGACCGGACTGATCATCGACGCCTACTTCTCCGGCACGAAGATCCGCTGGATCCTGGAGAACGTTCCGGGAGCGAGGGAAAAGGCGGAGCAAGGTAAGCTACGTTTCGGAACCGTGGACTGCTGGCTGGTGTGGAACCTTACCGGAGGCCACGAACACGTCACCGACGTGAGCAACGCGTCCCGCACGATGCTGTTCAACATCAACACACTTGAATGGGACAAGGAACTGCTTGACCTGCTGAACATTCCGATCTCCATGATGCCGGAGGTCAAGTCTTCGTCCGAGATCTACGGCCAGACCGATCTCCTTGGAGGCGATGTCCCTGTGGCGGGAATCGCCGGCGACCAGCAGGCCGCCCTGTTCGGCCAGATGTGCACGGAAGCCGGCTCCGTGAAGAACACCTACGGAACCGGATGCTTCCTTCTGATGAACACGGGCGAGAAACCGATACTGTCAAAGAACAATCTTCTGGCCACGATAGCCTGGAAGATCGGAGACAAGGTCAACTACGCGCTTGAAGGCTCGATCTTCGTCGCCGGCTCCGTCGTGCAGTGGCTCCGTGACGGACTCGGCATCATCAAGAGTTCCTCCGAGGTCGAGGCGCTGGCGGCCTCGGTGCCGGACAACGGCGGCGTGTACATGGTTCCGGCACTGACCGGTCTGGGAGCCCCGTACTGGGATCAGTACGCCAAGGGCAGCATCCTCGGCATCACACGCGGGACAACGGCGGCACACATCGCACGCGCGGCTCTTGAGGGGATCGCATTCCAGACGATGGACATCGTCACGGCGATGGAAAAGGATTCGGGAATACGTCTGGGCGAGCTCAAGGTCGACGGTGGCGCTTCCAGAAACAATCTTATGATGCAGTTCCAGTCCGACATCCTCGGAGCGAAGGTCATCAGGCCTAAGGTCACGGAGACCACCGCCCTGGGAGCCGCCTGTCTCGCAGGTCTGGCGGTAGGGTTCTGGAAAGACATCGAGGAGGTCAAGAAGCAGTGGCAGGCCGACCGCCTGTTCACCCCATCGATGGACGAGGCCGCCGTCAAGGCCGCCAAGGCCGGCTGGGTCGATGCCATCGAAAGGACATTGACAAAGAAATAATCTGAATCAGGAATGCCTTAGTAAGTGTTAAATAATAAGTTGGTAATCTTTTAAGGATTACTTAAGGATAAGGGAGGCCGAAAGTCATTTTCAGCCTCCCATTGTCTTTTCAGTGTTGCCGACCGGTTACCTGATCATAGGCAGCCAGGTCTGGATGTGGGAGCCTTTCCAGCAGTCCACAGAGGAGTAGTCCACCATCTTGATGTCGCCCTCGGTGGTAGGGACGAGGAACTGCATCCTTGTGCCAGGGCGCTCCGGGTCAACGATCTTGACCTTCACCTCACCCTTGGAGTCGGCGACAATCCTCACAGGCTTGTCGTAGTCCGGATCAAGGTTCTCGTCACGGGCCAGCACGAGAGGACCCCACTGAACGGCCTGGAAGTACTTGCCTTCAGGGTTGCGTCCGTTCTCAGGGGCGTTGATGAGCCTGGCCTTCATGTCGAAGATGATGTAGATGCTGTCGCCGGTCTGCCACTTGCGGTCAAGCGAGAGGTACTTGCCGGCCTCAACCTTGCCCACATGTCTGCCATTCACGGCCACGTAGGTGTTCTCACTCCACGAAGGGATGTGCAGTTTCACCGCGAACTTCTCCTTGGAGGCCGGATCAACGGAGATCCTCACCTCGTTCGCGCGAGGATATTCAGTGACGATTCCAAGCTTCACCTCGTTGCCGGCGGCTGTCCTGGCGGTGACGGTCCCGGCGTTGTAAAGATTCAGCACCGGACCTTCCTTTGACTGCATAGCCGCGATGTAAGGCAGGTAGGACAGTCCGCAAGGGCCGCTGAGGTTGCAGCAGGTGACAGGCTGGCCGTCAATGTTGGTTCCCCAGCCGCTGTTGGTGACCTTCGATCCATTGAGAAGGTTCACGTAGCTGAATCCCTTGCCATCCGGCTTCATGGCGCCGAGAAGGCCGTTGTAGGCATATTTCTCGATGTAGTCAACGGCGGCAGGGTCGCCCGTGAGACGAAGATACTGTGAGCAGTACTTCATCCACGTCACGCCGACGCAGGTCTCCATCATCCTCTTGATGTCAGGATTGGTCTGCTCTACGGCGGTGTTGCTCCAGCCTTCACCGTAAAGCTTAGGCCAGTAGACATCCGAGCCGGCGTTGCCGATGATCGTAACCTCGTGATCCTTCACGTCGTTGAAGAAATTGTCGAGGCACACCTTCCATTTAGGATCGCCGGTCGCGCGGTAATATTCAGCAAGACCCTCCCAGACGGAGGTCATCTCGTAGGCCTTCGGATAAGGCTTGCCCACCTGATAGAGAGGCGTGCCTTCATAGACCTGCTGGAATATGTTGCTGCCCTTGGAGGCTCCGGTCCTGACGATATATTCAGAGAAATCAAGGTACTCCTGCTTGCCGGTGATGAAGTAAAGCCTCATCATAGGCTCAAGGATCGATGAAGACTCGATCTTGGTGGCGCTCCATCCGAGCTGCGTGATGCCCTTCTTAGGAGCCGGACCGACCTGGTCGATAACGCTCTTCGCCTCCTTCTCCACCGCCGAAAGAACCCTCGGATCCTGCTCCACGTCAGCATAGTACTGAAGCAGGCCAAGCATGACGTACTTCCTCTCCCAGATGTCGCCGTCGCGGTCTCCAGGCTGATCGTCAACCGTGGTGCAGCTGATGCTTCCGTTGCTTCTCTCTGTCGCCATCAGCTTGTAGACCAGTTCCTTGGTCAATTCCTTGAGTTCAGGATCCTGGGTGTAGCGGTAGAGAAGAGAGTTCGTGCGGATGCTCTTTCCCGGCATCTCGCCGAGAGCGAACTGCGGACGGCCCTTGACAAAGAAGTCGATGACCTTGTCGTAAGGCATCACGCCTTTGACCCAACGGTCAATTGAACTCTGGATGTCATCGGCGAAATAGCCGTTGAAGGTCACACTTCCACCGGGAAGCGGCTCAATCACGTCATTCACCTTCTTCAGATCATTCTGGGCGAAGGCTCCGACGGAAAGCAGCATGGCTGCTGCGAAAACGATTGCTTTTTTCATTATAAGAATATTACTGATGTTTCCGAAAACGCAAAGATAACAATTTTTCCACTTCGTGCAACGAGCGGAAGGTGTTTTGGACAGTTTTGGACAGTACCTTTTGAATTGTGTTTTGGACATGCCGCCTCTTTGCCAAGCGGCATTTTGTTCGTATATTTGTCAAATCACATATTTTTGGTCTTATGGTAAGAATATTCTGCAAAAACACCGGAACCTTCAAGGAGTTTCCCGAAGGCACCACCTTACAGGACATCGCGCCACAGTTCGAGTTCGACAAACCGTACGACATACTCGCCGCCAAGGTGAACAACGTGGCCGAAGGGCTGAGGTTCAGAGTGTTCCACAACAGGGACGTGGAGTTTTTGGACTACCGCACCTACATCGGACGCAACTTCTACAGCAGGTCGCTGTGCTTTCTCCTCTACAAGGCCACAAGGGATTTGTTCCCGGAAAGCCGGATGACAATCCGCCGCCCGATCTCCAAGGGCTATTACTGCTCGGTCTTCAAGAATGACGGGTCAGGACTGACGGAGGCCGACGTGGATGCCATCGGAGCGAGGATGAGAGAGATTGTCGAGGCCGACATTCCGTTCAGGCGCAAGGAGATACAGATCGAGGAAGCCATCAGGATATTCAAAGAGTCCGGCGACCACGACAAGGTGAAGCTGCTGGAGACGTGCGGCGAGGTCTACATCACCTGCTACTCCCTTGAGGATGTGACGGACTATTACTACGACGAGCTGGTTCCTAGCACCGGCTACCTTAAGACCTTCGGTGTGAGGCTCTGCCACGGAGGAATATTGCTGCGTGTCCCTGACCGCCACCATCCGGAGGATCTGGCGCCGTCCATCGAGCAGCCGAAGACCTTCGAGGTCTTCGCCGAGACTCACAAATGGAACTGGATAATGGGGCTGGCGAATGTCGGGGATGTCAATGAGTCGATCCTGAAAGGCAACGCCTCGGACCTGATCCAGATCTCGGAGGCATTGCAGGAGAAGAAGATAGTACAGATCGCAGAGGAGATTGAAAGGAGGCACGACGATCCGGAGAATCCGGTCAAGCTCGTGCTGATCACCGGGCCGAGCAGCAGCGGAAAAAGCACGGTCTGCAAGAGGCTCAGCGTCCAGCTGAAGGCGTGCGGCCTGCACCCGATCTCGTTCTCCACGGACGACTACTTCGTCAACAGGGTGGACACGCCAAAACTGCCGGACGGAAGCTACGACTTCGACAATTTCGACACCGTGGATCATGAATATCTCCAGAAAGACCTTGTCAAACTCCTTGACGGCGAGGAGGTTGAGGTTCCTGAATATAACTTCGTCACAGGCCGCCGGGAGTTCAACGGCAAGAACCTCAGGCTTGGCGAAAGGTCTGTGCTGCTGATCGAGGGACTTCACGCCCTGAACCCACGCCTCACGGACCAGGTGCCGGAGAAGGAAAAATTCAGGATATTCATAAACACCATCACCTCCATCTCGCTGGACTGCCACAACTGTATCCCGACAAGCGACAACCGCCTGCTGCGAAGGATCGTGAGGGACTACCTCAAGGGTGCCTTCACGGCCAGGGAATCGATCGCCAACTGGCCGAATGTGCGCAGGGCCGAGGTCAAGTGGATATATCCGTTCCAGGAAAACGCCGATGTGCTGTTCAACTCGGCCTATCTGGTGGAGTTCGCCGTGCTGCGCACCCACGCCGAGAGGATCCTCGCGACCGTGCCGAAGAACTGTCCGGAGTACAGCGAGGCGCACAGACTGCTGAAATTCCTGCACTACTTCGTGCCGGTCTCTGACAAGGAGATCCCGCCGACATCACTGCTGCGAGGATTCATCGGAGGGGGAAGCTACTGACATTCTTAGAAGCTGTTTTTTTTGCCAACGGCAGCTAAGAAAGACATTAATATATTCATAGATAACAATTTAAACATCTACCAACAAAATGGCAGACGAAAAGATAATTTTCTCGATGAACGGTGTGGGAAAAGTTCTCCCGCACAACAACAAGGTTATTCTTAAGGACATCTACCTTTCATTCTTCTACGGGGCCAAGATCGGCATCATCGGTCTGAACGGCTCCGGAAAATCGACCCTGATGAAGATCATCGCCGGTGTGGAGAAATCCTACCGTGGCGAGGTGGTCTGGGCGCCTGGCTATTCGGTTGGCTACCTTGAGCAGGAGCCTCAGATGGATCCCGACAAGACGGTCATCGAGGTCGTGCAGGAAGGGGTCCAGGAGGTCATGGATGTCCTCAATGAATATAACGAGATCTCCCTCAAGTTCATGGAGCCGATGGACGATGACCAGATGAACGCTCTCATAGAGCGTCAGGGCGAGTTGTCAGAAAAGATCGAACATCTCGGCGGCTGGGAGATAGACGCCAAGCTCGAAAGGGCTATGGACGCTCTGAACTGCCCTCCGCCTGACGCGAAGATCTCCACCCTTTCCGGTGGCGAGCGCCGCCGTGTGGCCCTGTGCCGCCTGCTTCTGCGCGAGCCGGACGTGCTGCTCCTTGACGAGCCTACCAACCACCTTGACACCGAGAGCATCCAGTGGCTTGAGGCTCACCTGAGGCAGTACAAGGGCACGGTAATCGCCGTGACCCACGACCGCTACTTCCTCGACAACGTGGCAGGATGGATCCTTGAGCTGGACAGAGGAGAGGGCATTCCGTGGAAGGGCAACTACAGCTCATGGCTGGAGCAGAAGACCAAGAGGCTGGAGATGGAGGAGAAGCAGGAGAGCAAGAGGCGCAAGACCCTCCAGCACGAGTTGGAGTGGGTGCGCATGGCTCCCAAGGCCCGTCAGGCCAAGCAGAAAGCCCGTCTTGGAGCCTACGAGAAACTGGCCTCGGCCGATTCCAAGGAGAAGGAGGCCAATTTGGAAATATACATTCCTAACGGACCGCGCCTCGGCAACAAGGTCATCGAGTTCAAGGATGTGTCCAAGGCCTACGGGGACAAGATTCTCTTCGAGCATCTTTCGTTCGCCCTTCCGCCTGCGGGAATCGTGGGCGTGATCGGCCCTAACGGCGCCGGCAAGACCACGCTGTTCAGGCTCATCATGGGCATCGAGAAACCGGACACAGGCTCTATAGACATCGGAGAGACCGTGAAGATCTCCTATGTGGACCAGCAGCACAGGAGCATCGATCCGGACAAGACAGTGTTCGAGACCATAGCCGGGAACTCCGAGTGGGTAAGGCTCGGCAACAAGGACATCAACGCCCGCGCCTGGGTGTCGAGGTTCAATTTCAGCGGCTCGGATCAGGAGAAACTCTGCGGAGTCCTTTCCGGAGGCGAGAGGAACAGGCTTCACCTTGCGCTGACCCTCAAGGACGAAGGCAACGTGCTGCTTCTGGACGAGCCGACGAACGATGTGGACGTGAACACGATCCGCGCCCTGGAGGACGGTCTGGAAAACTTCGCCGGATGCGCCGTCGTGATCAGCCACGACCGTTGGTTCCTGGACAGGATTGCCACACACATCCTCGCTTACGAGGGTGACTCCAACGTGGTGTTCTTCGAGGGCAACTACGCCGAGTACGAGGAGAACCGCAAGGCCCGTCTCGGCAACACAGAGCCTAAGCGGTTCAAGTACAAGAAATTGATGGAATAGTTTTTGCAGTGTAATGCCTTTGTGCGCCGCACTGGCGCACTATTGGTGTTGCTTTGAAGCGGCATCAGTTTTTAAAACTCACTAAAACTATAACTGTTATGGCAGCTGAATCTAAAAAGTACGAATGCCTTCGTTGCGGTTGGATCTATGATCCGGCGGAAGGCGATCCCGATGGCGGCATTAAGCCCGGAACCCCGTTCAAAGACATCCCTAAGGACTGGAAATGCCCGGTCTGCGGAGCCTCGAAATCCGATTTCGCGGAATATTCTGAATAACGTCCCTCCGGCCACTCTGAATGACGTAGCGGAAAAGGAATGTGGATGATCAAACACCGGCGACAGAACTGGCGACGGCGTAGGCCATTGTCCAGGCGGCCTGAAGGTTGAAGCCGCCGGTGATGGCGTCCACGTCAAGGACCTCCCCGGCGAAATAGAGGCCGGGGTGGGTCTTGGACTCAAGGGTATTGAGGTTGATGTTGGAAAGGGCGACCCCGCCACAGGTGACGAACTCCTCCTTGAAGCGGCTTTTGCCACGGATCTGGTAATCGTCGTTGACCAGGGTGTTCACAAGCCGGTTCACTCCCTTGGATCCCAATTCCGCCCAGCGGGCGTCCGCGCGGATTCCGCTCTTGGCTGTCAGGTAGTTCCACAGTCTGGACGGCAGTTCGGACGGATGGGTGTTCTGAATCAGCTTCTGCGAATTGTCTTTAGAAAGCGACGTGATCATGCCACGGACATCCTCATCCCCGGAGTCACCCAACCAGCTGACAGCGAGGGTGGCGGTATAGTCATTGTCGGCGAGATAGCGCGCGGCATAGGAAGAGAGTTTCAGGATTGCCGGCCCGCTCATTCCCCAATGGGTGACAAGGAGTGGGCCGTCGGCCTTGTATTTCGTGCCGGCCAATGATGCCGACGCGTTCCCGACCACCGTGCCCATCAACTCACGGATCGGACTGCCGGGGAGGTTGAACGTGAAGAGGGACGGAACCGGCGGGACGAGCTCAAGTCCCAGACCGTCAAGGATTCCAAGGCCGGAAGGTTTCGGACTGCCTCCGGTGGTGACGATCACGATGTCAGCGAAAAAACGCCGGTCCGAAGCAGATTCGACAGGTTCAGCGACCTGCCGGGGCATTGTCGCGTACGATTGTCCAAGAGGCTTGCCGTTCCGGGGACAGTCTTCAAATGAAATGCTGTAACCGCCGCCGGGACAGGGAGATATTCCCGAAACCCTATGGCTTGTGTGAAGCGCCACACCTGCCCGGCGCATACCGGACAGTAAAGTGTTCACGATCTCCATCGCATCCTGTGAAGCCGGGAAAACGCAATGATCCTCCTGAAGGACAAGCCTTACCCCCTCGTTCTCGAACCACTGCCATGCACTCCGCTGGTCGAACGAACGGAAAAGGCGTTTCATTAGTTTGTCGCCGCGAGGATAAGCGGCTGACAGAGAGGATATTCCCTCAAAGGAATTGGTCAGGTTGCATCGTCCTCCCCCGGTGATCGCCACCTTCGCCAAAGCCTTCGCCCCCGCCTCAAAGACCTCCACCGAAGCGGAAGGCATCCTCCGTTTCAACTCCACGGCGCAGAAACACCCCGCCGCCCCGGCTCCGATGATCGCAACTTTCATATTGCAAAACTACACAAAATCCTTTGATTTTGATAAATGAATATACCAGTACAAACGAACCCAGAACGAACCCATCGGAGCGGAGCGACGCAAGGGAGCTGGGGAATACGGTCCCCAGTGCCCCCACCGGGGGCTGTCACGTAGTGACTGGGGGGTAGAAGAAAAAGCGCACGCAGTGCGGAGCGACGCAAGGGGTCTGGGGAATACGGTCCCCAGTGCCCCACCGGGGCTGTCCCGAAGGGACTGGGGGTAGAAGGTATATTATATGGCAAAATGAATTTTGCCATATAATATTTAGTGGATATCTTTGTCCTCAATTTATGGCATCGGGAAAGAAGGACATACTTCTCGGGATGGTCAGGAACGGCCTCCCGATGACTCTCGGACAGCAGATTCGGCTCACGATTCTGCTGAGTCTGCCCGCCATTGCCGCTCAGATCTCGTCCGTGCTGATGCAGTACATCGACGCCGGAATGGTCGGTCAACTTGGTGCGAACCAATCAGCGTCAATAGGTCTGGTCGCCACGACAACCTGGATAATGGGTGGATTCCAGTCCGGAGCCAGCTCGGGATTCTCAGTCCAGGTCGCCCACCTTTGCGGAGCGCAGGATTTCAAGGGAGCCAGAGCTGTGATGAGGCAAGGGCTCACCACGGTCTTCATCATCGGACTGGTTCTCGCAGTGATAGGCGTAAGCATCAGTGGGGCGCTCCCCCACTGGCTCGGCGGAACACCGGAAATCAATGAGGACGCATCTGAATATTTCCTGATATATTCGGCGTTCATTCCGATAGGCGCTGTCGGATGGGCCGCTAATTCAATGCTACAGGCCAGCGGCAACATGAAGATTCCGAGCCTGATGTACACCGGAATGTGCGGCCTTGATGTGGTGTTCAACTACATATTCATTTACATTTGTGAGATGGGAGTGGCTGGCGCGGCTCTGGGAACTGGTGCGGCGCAGGTCGTCACCTCGATATTCGTGATCTGGTATATTCTCAGACGCTCCAAGGAATTGAATATCAAAGGAGAACAAGGCACGTTCATGCCACGGCGCAAGACCGTGCGCAACGCTTGGGGCATCACCGCGCCGATGTGGCTCCAGAACATCATAATGAGGGGCTCGCACATTATGAGCACGATCATCGTGGCGCCGCTCGGCCCGATCTCCATCGCCGCCAACGCCTTGGCCATCATAGCCGAAAGCTTCTGCTACATGCCGGGCTACGGAATCGAGGAGGCGGCCACCACGCTTGTCGGCCAGAGTCTCGGGGCGAAACGCAAGGAAGTCGCCAAGCGGTTCTCGCAGATCACGATGATGATGGCCGCGGGGATCATGACTCTGCTGGGAGCCTTGATGTTCATATTCGCGACTGAACTGATGATGCTGCTGAGCTCGGATCCGGATGTCATCGCGTTGGGAGCCAAGGTGTTGAGAATAGAGGCGTTCGCCGAGACCCTCTATGCGTTCTCGATCGCCGGCTACGGTTCCTGCGTCGGCGGAGGCGACACGCTGGTGCCGAGCGTGATGAACTTCGGAAGCATGTGGGTGATACGCATCGGACTGGCACTGATTTTGACACCTCGGATGGGACTCGTCGGCTACTGGGTGGCGATGTGCATCGAGCTGAATGTCCGCGGATTGCTGTTCTACTGGAGACTGCGCGGCGAGAAATGGATGAAACTAAAGATCACTTGAGAATATGGAAAAGATCATCAACCAGGAATTCGGCGGAGAGAGACCGCTCTACTGCAGACACGACCTTTATCTTGAGAATGTGAAGATCCACGCCGGGGAATCGGCGCTGAAAGAGACCGGCAACATCACAGCCGTACACTGCCAGTTCGAGGGCAAGTACCCGTTCTGGGAGTGTGACGGATTCGTCATCAAGGACAGTCTCCTGACCGTAGGAGCCCGCTCGGGCCTCTGGTACTCAAGGAACTGCGAGATCTATGACACGATCATCGACGCTCCGAAGACCTTCCGGAGAATGGACGGCATCAAGCTGAGAAACGTCCAGATTCCCGGCGGCACGGAGACCTTCTGGGACTGCCGCGACATCGATGTGGAGGACTGCGTGATCGACAGGGCCGACTATGTGTTCATGCACTGCGAGAATGTCCGACTGACCAATGTCAAACTCAACGGCAACTACAGCTTCCAGTATGCCAAAAACGTGGAGATCCGCAACAGCGTCCTCAACTCGAAAGACTCGTTCTGGGAGGCGGAGAACGTCACCATCATCGACTCCGTGATCAACGGTGAATATCTCGCATGGTACTCGAAGAACCTTCGCATGATCCGCTGCCACATCACCGAGACCCAGCCGCTTTGCTACTGCGACAACCTCGTGATGGAGGACTGCACGATGGGTGCCGACGCCGATCTGGCCTTTGAATATTCATCCGTCCACGCCACCATCAAAGGCAACGTCCCTTCCATCAAGAACCCTCGCACCGGCTCCATCCGCTACGGTTCCGTCGGCGAGATCATCCTTGACAAGAACATCAAGGCTCCCGGCGACTGCATCCTCGAAGCCCTGTAAGCATATTCATCAACAAGGCGACTTCTTAAATATTTTTAGAAAATTCTTCCGGATTCGACAATCTTATTTGTTATCTTTGTGTTGTTATTACAAATAATGATTCAATAGACGATCGGAATGAAGACAAGACTCTCGGTCGCGCTTTCGGCAAAAGGCACGCGCACATCAGCCCCCTGCGACAACACGACGGCAAACTCACCCGACGGGAGGATAACGTTCAGACTGACTGTTGACAAAAACGCTTGACGCTTATGAACTCATTCCTTAACAACATCGAGGGCAAGGGAGCCATTATGAAGCAGCGAATCCTCGGTCTTTGCATAAACGACGGGGATTTCAGCATCGCGGAACTCAGCAAGGAACTCAACGCCAGCATACCGACAGTGACAAGGCTCATCGGAGAGCTGATCGAGGACGGATTTCTTGAGGATCTGGGGAAGACCGGCACATCCGGCGGCAGACGTCCCAGCATATTCGGACTTAATCAGGCTGCCGGGTATTTTGTCGGGACGGACATCCGCAGGCACCACGTCAGCATAGCCGTGACCAACTTCAAGGGCAAGATCGTCGACTACAAGGAGGATGTTCCGTTCACGCTTGAAGGCACGGAAGAGTCGCTCCGGAAATTGTCCGATCTGATCAAGGGGAACACCGACACTCTGGGGATAGAGCAGGAAAAGGTGCTGGCCTACGGGATAAACCTCACCGGCCGCGTCAACCACGAGACAGGCTACAGCTTTTCGTATTTCATCGGCGAAGACAAGCCGCTCTCGCAAGTACTTGAGAAAGAGCTAGGTGCGCCTGTCTTCCTTGAGAATGACTCCAGAGCCATGGCCTATGGTGAATACATCTGCGGAGAGGCCAACAACGAGAAGAATATGATCTTCATCAACCTCAGCTGGGGGCTTGGAATGGGAATGATCATCGAGGGGAAGCTATCCTACGGAAAGTCGGGTTATTCCGGGGAGATAGGACACTTTCCGATGCTCGACAACGGAAAGATCTGCCAGTGCGGCAAAATCGGCTGCCTGGAGACCGGTGCGTCCGGCTCAGCGCTTCACAGAATATTCGTAGAGAAAATCAAGGAAGGAAAGGTTTCTTCCATCTCGTCAAAATTCGCCGACCCGGAGGACATCGACATCGATGACATCCTGGAGGCGCTGATGGACGAGGACATGCTCGCCATCGAATGCGTCGAGGAGATCGGCTCCATCCTCGGACAGGCGACCGCCGGCCTCATAAACATATTCAATCCAGAGCTTGTGGTGATCGGCGGAAGGCTCTCCATCGCCAAAGACTACCTCATGCCGCCTATCAAGAGCGCCATCAACCGCCACTCGCTCAACATCGTGAGCAAGGACACCGCCATCAAATTCTCCAAACTCGGGAAGAAGGGCGGCCCGATCGGCGCATGCATGCTCTCGCGCAGCCGTCTGCTGGGGCTTCTTTAGAGAGGGGCCGCGCCGGAAGTACCCTCACCGGTCGCCGGCACGTCCGTTGTCCCTGAATATTCAGAATAGACATTGCCGAAACGATCCGTCACGCGGACTTCGCGTGATTTCGCGTCCCTGGACATCGCCGCACTGAACAGGTTCTGGGTGAGAACCGCCTGAACCCATGATCTCTTGAGCGACGACGGATCCTTGTATAGCTCAAGGGTGAGAGGATCCTTGCCCTCGAAGCGCTCCATGTCGCAGACCTTCACTCCGTCCTCGAAATACTCCACCTTCCAGAGCGGATCATAATCCCAGACATTCACAACCACCTCTCCCGGGAAGTACGGGGAGTCTACATAGACTTTCATCTGATAATCATCCGGAGTGTCACATCCAAGAAAACGCCATCGCACATCAGTACCGTCGAAACTATACAGCTTGAAACCGGCAGGACCACCATCCACGCAGACAGGGCCGCACCACCAGGCTCCTCCGAGCGAGGTCACGTTCTGCTCCATCAGCGTCTCCGTGATGATCTCGTTGTTCCCGGTGTGGGTATGCCCGGAGAGGATCAATGCATCGTAAGGCGCGAGCAGATCGTAGACCGCCTTCCTGTTGCACATCACATCCGCGATCTGGCTGTAGTTGAAATTATACCCCGTCCTGTCCCACTCGCGCAGGGTGGTCGGGATGTGCAACGACACGACAACCTTCATGTCCTTCCCCACATACGACAGATCACGCTCCATCCATCTCAGCTGAGCCTCAGGAAGATAGCCGATGTAGTACCAGTCCTTTCCGACATAGAAGTTGTCGTTGAGGACGATGTAGTGCACCCTTCCCACATTGAATGAATAGTATGACGGGCCGTACATCTTCTCGTAGTCCCTGGTCGAGCCTTCGAAAGAACGTCCGTAATTGGTCATGTCGTGATTGCCGATGACGGAGCGGAAGACCACCCCTGTGCTGTCCATTATGTTGTTGTACTCCGGATACAACGCATGGTTCCACCCCACGATGTCGCCCAAACACAGCCCGAACGTGTAGTCTCCGGCGACCCTGTCGTAGCAGTCCCTCACCGCCTCCGCGTTGTGCCTCAGCCCTGGAAACTCCTCGGCCTCGGCGATCTGCGGATCGGCGATCACGATGACATTGTGCCGGCTGTCATCCTTGGGATTCCTTCTCAATGTGAAATCGTAAGTGCTTTCCCCCGGTTCAAGTTCCCGCCAAAAACAGCCTTCCCCTCTCCTGACCGAAGAAACATAACCAGAAGGGGTAGAAATGAACACCAACCTACTATCTAAATATGGCTCAAGGCGATAGCGTCCCCGTGCGTCGGTCTGCGTCACCGACACGCCATCGGAGACCACAACCCCCGCAATCCCCTTTCCCTCACACAAAACCCGTCCCTTAACCGCCTTTCCATACAGCGGCAGCAACATAGCCAATGACAAAATCGTCAATAACACCCTTTTCATATTTAAATATTTTTATTCAAAATCTTCCGAAAGGTACAAAAATTTAATAAGTGTTAAAAGAATTAGTTGGCAAAATTTTGGCATTCGTTCAAGGACAGATTCGCTTTGCGCAGCTTTTCCACGCACGACAGAGTCTTTCCCTCACTAATCGAGAAGTTATCTTTTGGAAGAAGTAGTCTGCCGGTGATGAACGGCTGATGAGAGATACTCGCCTAAAAGTCAAACTAAGATCATCAAGTTATTATTCAAGGGGCTGACTAAACAGTATTAGTCAAGCCCCTCTTTCTTGCTTTTTGGCGAGGTCAACCTCGACATTGTCTCCGATTGTTAAAATTTCAGAAAGTTATTCAGACTTTTTAGTCTTTTAGATTTGCACCGTGATTCCAATATGGGGTTACGGTGTTCTTTTTATATACCCTCTGCTGCGGCTAAGGTGTCCGTGATGATTCCGCCGCCTTCGTCTCCTCGATTCTGGAAGGAAGCACTGTCCGGGAAGCGCACAGCCGCGCCGTTCAAACATCCGCCTTCGTGTGTACACAATCCGGTGCCACACCGGCCCTTCCCGATGCGATAAAGGGCTTTTAATGTTCCGCTATTCCGCGGCCTGTGTGTTCCGATAAGCTTTCTGCAGCAGATTTAGAAGTTGTTTTGATTTGTTAGAAATGTACTTTCACTCTCACATTTTCAGACAAACAAATCAGAGCCTCTTCTTAAGATGATGCTTCCCTGACTTTAGTTCCGATGAGGAGCCGTCAGGCAAGACTACCGTGGCGGTGCTTCCCGCAGGCACACACACTGTCATGGAGAATTTGTCACCGTCGAGTTTCCAGTCCACGGAAATACGTCCGTACGGGGTGTCCTTCGAGGCTTTCACCCAGTCAATACCTTTAACCATCTGCGGCTCGATTCTGACATGGCTGTAACCTGGACGCGAGGAATCCGGAACAATACCTGCCAAAGCCCGGTAAAACCACAAGCCGATGGCGTTATAACAATTATGAATATGGCTGCGCTCCCCGTCCCAATGCTCCCAGGTAAGCGTGGCGCCATTATCTATCATATAAAGATAGCCGGGATATTCACGCTTCTTAAGCATCTGGTACATAAAATCCGCCTCATGTTCCCTTACTGCCCATTTTGAAAGGACGGGAACTCCCACGAGCCCGGTTGCGAGGTGCCCTTTGAATGTCTCGGCTGTACGTTTCTTCATCGAGGACACCACATCACGCACGCAAGACTGAGGAACAGCCCCCACCAGCATAGGGTAAGCCATGTCTATTTGGGTGGCAGTCGCATAGGTGTTGTCAGAAGGATTGAAGAATGTCTTGTGGATGAGATCGTTCTGCCTCTCGTGCTTTTCGCGGAACTTTCCGGAATCCTCCTCATTGCCGAGGACATCCGCGATTCGCGACATAAGGTCGTAACTCTCGGAAAGCACACAGTTGCCGACAAGATCTACGGAGCGAGGGTCTGTCTGGTTGATTCCCTTTGGAGTGGCCCAGTCTCCAAGATACCAGTTTCTGTACTCTGTCCCTCCCCAGTCCTTGAGAAGACCATCCACACATTTGCTTTCCGCATAATCCAGCCACCTGCACATATTCAGATAATACCTTTCCATAAGCCTTTCGTCTCCATAATTGAGCCATGTCTGCCATGAGGCGGCGATCATGAAGGCGCACCAGAAAGGCCCGCCACCGGCGGAATACGGATTCGGCGCAGTGTGAGGCATGTCACCATTCTCTCTCTGGCAGTCCGCCCATGCCTGGATCCAGTTCATGTAAAGAGGAGAGACATTGAAAAGTGTCTGGAGGACAGGGGTGGAGGCATTGCCGTCACCGCCATAGCCCAATCTCTCAATCTGAGGGCAATCCACCATATAGCCGCCCAGAACAAGGGACGCCAGTGTCTCATGTATCATGTTATAGATAGCATTCAGATCCTCATCAGAACATTCGAAATCCGCGCCGCCCTCAAAATCCGTCATGACAGGGCTGAGAGTAATGCTTTCAAGAGCCAACGGGGCTTCAAGTCCCTTTATCTTGAGATAGCGGTAGCCCTTATAGTTGAACTTGCTTGAAAAGACACCTCCGGACTTGCCGTTGCCGACATAATAATCAGAGTACTCCCCGTCACGGAAGTCCGCATAGTCCTTAAGATAGTAATCCTCATAGTACAAGGCTATCTTCTTACCGTCTTCCACCACAGGCATTACTACGTCTGTCTGACCCACAAAGTTTCTTCCCATGTCGTAGATGAAGCTGTCATCCCCTGCCCTATGGACAGAGACAGGATGGTGTCGAGACACCTTCGCATTGAGTTCACACATCTGAGGTGAAGCCGCATGATCCGGGATCCGAGCCACCGTCACCGGTCTCCAGTCCAGTCCGTCAAGGGTTTCCGCACTCAGATCAGCAAGTGCGTTACGCGAATCCACTATCTCACCGCCCATCCTGTGCGGAAACCAGTCGCCGAACGTCCTTCTGTCGCTTTCCGCAGCCATCCAGCCGCCATCAGTGACAGCCAAGACATCGTGCCCGCCGTGTCTGACGAAATCAAGCTGGGCTCTCACATAGGGGCCGCCAGGCACAACCTGCCAGGAATGAGTCTGGTACCAACCTTTGCCAAGCCAAAGAACCAAGTCATTCTCCCCTGCCCTCATCAAATCCGTCACATCGTAAGTAACAATCAGCGATCTCTTTCCGAACTGGCTCACGGCAGGGGTAAGGACAGCGTCAGACACGGCTGTTCCGTTAACGAAGGCCTCATGATAGCCTAAAGAATTCACCTGTAGCAGCACGCGTCCGTCATCAGAAGGATGATAGTCAATTCTCCTCCTAAGCAAAGGAGCCGACTCCGAGTCCTTGTCATCCTGCACCGCTCCGATGAAACAAGCCGACGCTTCCCAATCACCTGCATCCAGAAGGCCGATCCCGAAACTTGCGGTCTCGCTCCAATCAGAGACTTTGCCATCCTGGTTCCAGACACGGACTTTCCAATAACCGAAGTCACGAGACTCCAGAGGGTGTCCGGCATATTCCACTCCAAAAGGAACCGAGGCCGCGACTTTGCCGGAATTCCAGAGATCCGCATCATTTTCATTAAGCGATGCCTCGTCAGACGCCACTATCAGCTGATAGGCAGACATTGAGGTTCCTTCCTCCGTAGACTTGAGCCTCCAGCTGAAATGCGGCCTCACATTGTCGATGGCAAGAGGATCCTCAAGAGACTCGCATCTTAAGCCATAGACCTCAACAACCGGTTCGCAAGCTATAAAAGAACCGCACATCACCGCCAAAAGCAGAAAAATGTAAAATCTGTATTTCATATCCTGTTATTTCTTATTGACCGCCACCATAAAAAAGCTTCCCTCATCCTACTCTATTCTTACAAGGTCTTACAAGGCCAGAGACAAGCACGGGATTATGCCCTCCGATGAACTCCCTGTCGATCGACAGTGACAAAGTTACGGAATATTTCCGTATGATGTGAGCGATGGCAGGTAAATGTGCCAAGGAAGTTTGCCAATCAGAATTTTATGCGGTAATTTAGGGGAAATTTTGAATATTATGAATCAAAATCATAACCGCATGACAAACAAAAGATTTTTCAGGAACACTCTCGGCGCGGTGGTCGCAACCTTGTCGCTGGGAATCTTTACGGAAACCACAGCCTCCGCCGATGAGGGAATGTGGCTGCCGTCACTTATCGCAGAGCGCATCGGGGACATGCAGAGCAAAGGGTTCAAGCTCTCCGCCGAGGACATCTACAGCGTGAATCAGGCCTCTCTGAAGGATGCTGTCGTACTTTTCGGAAGCGGATGTACCGGTGAGGTCATTTCCCCGGAGGGACTGCTTCTTACCAACCATCACTGCGGCTACGGTCAGATTCAAAGGCACAGCAGCGTGGAACACGACTATCTGCGTGACGGATTCTGGGCGATGAGCCGTGAGGAAGAGCTTCCGAACAAAGGACTCACAGTCAGCTTCCTGGAACGGATGGAGGATGTGACTTCAAGGATTCTCGAGGGATGCGCTCCTGGATTCAGCGAATCTCAAAGGGACTCCGTGGTGAAAGCCAACTCCAAACGCCTGATAAAGGAGGTGACCGCCGACGGGAAGGGACTTAAAGCCTCTGTCGAGTCGATATATTACGGCAACCAGTATTTCCTTTTCCTCTACCGCGTGTACCGCGACATCCGCCTTGTAGGAGCGCCGCCTTCATCAATCGGAAAGTTCGGAGGGGACACCGACAACTGGATGTGGCCGCGCCACACAGGGGACTTTTCCATCTTCCGCATCTATGCCGACAAGGACAACAATCCTGCGGAATATTCAAAGGACAACATCCCCTACACCCCTAAGAGGTTCTTCAGGATTTCTCTCGGAGGTGTCAGGGAAGGCGACTTCACATTCGTGTATGGATTCCCTGGGAAGACACAGGAGTACATCATGTCGGAAGGCGTGAGATACGTGTCGGAGATTTCCGATCCTGCTAAGATCGCCCTGAGGACAATGAGGCTCGACGCACAGAGAAAATACATGTCCCAAAGCCAGAAGGTCAGAATCCAGTACTCCTCCAAGAACGCCGGCGTGGCCAACGCGTGGAAGAAATGGCAGGGAGAGATGAAAGGAATCAACCGCCTGGGCACTGTCGCCGCGAAGCAGGAATATGAGAGGAGATTTGCCCGCTGGGCCCAAGGGACGGAATACAGTTCCATCCTTCCGCGCCTGGATTCATTGTATAAGGCATTGGAGCCATATTCATTCGCCAAGGAATATTACAACGAGACAGCGGCCACGGTGGAGCTTTGCAGGTTCGCGGCATCGGCGGCGAAGGAAATTGCCGGCGGCGGCAAGGGAAAGGCAGCATCCATGTCCGAGTCATTCTTCAAGGACTATTATCTTCCTATAGACAAAGAATCCTTCGTGTCCGTCATGGGCGCTTTCATCAACGATGTCCCGGAAGAGTCTCATCCTGAATATCTTAAAGAAGAGCTGGCGAAGTACGGAAGCGTCAGCGGCTGGGCGGACGCCCTGTTCGGCGGATCGCTTTTCGCTGATGCTGAAAAGGTCGCGAAGCTTGAGGCTTCGGATTCCGCCGCCATGTACGCCGACCCTGCGGTAAGGTTCGCGAATGAGTTCAGGAAATGGTACACAAGCGATGTGTATCCTTCCGAAAAGCGTCTGAGCCAGGAGATTACACTCCTTTACAGGGATTACATGAGAGGACAGATGGAGTTTGAACCTGAAAAGGCTTTCTACCCGGACGCGAACCTCACCTTGAGAGTGGCTTACGGAAACATCGGCGGCTACTCCCCTGCGGACGGGGCCTACTACAAGCCGCTTTCCACCCTTGAGGGAATAATGGAAAAGGACAATCCTGAGATTTTCGACTATAACATTCCTCAGAGACTGCGCGACATCTATGCAGCGAAGGACTATGGAAGATGGGCGATCCCCGGAGCAAACGGAAAGCAGACCGTCCCTGTCTGCTTCATCGCCACCAACCACACTTCAGGAGGCAACTCGGGAAGCCCTGTAATAAATGAGGACGGCAACCTGATAGGCATCAACTTTGACCGCGTCTGGGAAGGCACGATGAGTGACATCGCCTTCGACCCGGACTACTGCCGCAACATCTCGCTTGACATCCGCTATGTCCTGTTCACGATAGACAAGCTCGCCGGCGCCGGCCACCTGCTGGACGAGATGGTCTTCGCGAAGTAGAGGGACGGATCCGATCAGTGAACAGCTTATCGAATATACCCATGCCTTATCAGGTCTTCTCTTGATCTGACGGGGAATGTGTAACCGTCACGGAGCAGGAATAAGTTGTCTGAAACCTGAATGATCGCTTCGTACAAATGGTCAGATACGATGATCCCTTTATTTGCTTTCTCCTCCCGGATCAGCGACTGCATCTTCTCGACATAAATAGGGGCGATGTTGGAGAAAGGTTCGTCCAGGATGCAGAAATCAGAGGGTGACTTGATGATGATGAACATTTCAGCGACACGAGCCTCGCCACCGGATAATTCCCGAAACTGTTTCTTCTGAAAGGTATGGAACTTGGGATCAAACGACACCAAGCCGTCATATTCAACATCATACAGTCTGAAGGCTTCGTCCAAGGTCATCCTCGGCGGCATGAAGAGATTCTGCGGAAGGTACTTGACCCTGTCGCCGATATGCCCATAGTCAGTACTTTGCTCATCGTTGAACCTTACGAAGATGTTCTGTGGCTTTATGCCTCCCATAATACATTTGAACAGGCACGATTTTCCCGTACCGTTCCTCCCCAGGACACCCGTCACCCTGCCGCGTTCCGATGTGACGAAAGCGCTTTGAAGCACCGTTAGTTTTCCGAATTCAAGGTGCACGCTGTCAACAAGCATTCTATTTATCCTATCTGATGACATTGCCAACACATATTGAAAAGGTTAATAGCGCGACGAAGACCACGAAGTCAACAACAAACGGAATAGAATAATATTCAGTTCTGCTGATCCCCAGATTCAGATAGAAATAGATGGTCTGCCCTCTCTGGAAGGACTTGAACAAATACCAGATGACAGGGATAAACAGCAGCTTCAGCAGAACGAATGTGGGAGTCAAGGTAGGATCAAAGACGCACAGTCCGGCAGCGGTGAATGAATATGCCGCTGACACAAGGTACACCGCTTTGGCATACCGGGCCGACAACTTGATTTTCCGGAAGATATTCATAGATCCATCAATAAAGTTACGCATAGGCATCAAAACGACCGTCGTCGTCCGGATAGTCATCTTCATCAGAATCCACATCCTCGTCATCAGCATCAAAGGCAGGAATATGGACTTTCTCCATTTCAGACGCGTATTTTGTGAGACATCCTTCTGTGTAAGCAGCGACGGCATCCGACTGTCCTTGGGCATACGCCTTCTGAAGATACTCAAAAGCGCGGTCTCCCCCATCCTCCTCCGGACGTACCACATACAAATATCGTCCTAAACCATATCGGGCATCCCGGTCTTCCCCCTCCGCCATCTGACGGATTCTGTCAATCGTCGGCCCGTCCAACTTTAACAATTTGTAACGAATCTGGAAATCTTCTTTATTCATAGTCAATCGAAAAATGCTCTTGGGTTAATCTCGGCCGGCGTTCGCCATTCAGTTCCTCATTCCGCAAGCAAGGTTTTCTTCTTGCTCCACTTAAACGATTACGTTTTCAAATGCCGCCGCCCATTCTATCGGATCCACTTTCAAATACTTTCTGCTATTCATTATCAATCATCTGCAAATTTAAGAGTTTTCGGGGAATAACCTATAATTTGTTTTTGAGGCTCACCTGCAAATATCCTATCTTACCAAAGTCCGTGAACTCCTTGAATCTCATCCTGATGCTGCGACATTCGCCGCACAACTTAAAGCCGCATATCCGACCCTGCCTGGCGCAGAAGGTGTAGATGCTCTTGCACAGGCACTTTGCAAATAGTTTTTTGAAATACTATTGTCGGTCGTTCCTCTTCAGAAGCGGCCGATTCGTCGTGAATTTATGTTACTTTTGCAGAGGAATACGCAAATTTATGGATAGATAGAAAGACAATTCAGGATGCGACCTTTCCCAAATGTCCCATCCGCAACATACTCTCCCGCATCGGCGATAAATGGGCAATGTTAGTTCTATATACTCTTGAACAGCATGGTACATTGCGGTTCAATGACATGTACCGCCGCATCCCTGACATTTCTCAAAAAATGCTGACTGCCACGCTCAAGACGCTCACAGAAGATGGTCTCATTTTCAGAAAGTTATACCCGGCGGTCCCTCCCAAAGTAGAGTATTCATTGACAGACCGCGGGCGCAGCCTCCTTCCCCACCTTGATGCCCTGATTTCGTGGGCAATCGAGAATTTCGATGGCATAATTTCAAATAGGGCCAATTCCAACTAACGCCTTGACGCGTTTCGATACTTTCTCTTCCAGAAAGGCCGGATATTCTTATGGATAAACACTCTACAGGAATGTTGTAGTATCACTTGAATTCATTTCAAATAAAGCATTAGAACAATGACCTACGAGGAATATTTGGCGGACAATCAGCGCTTGCGGAAACGAATCATAGAATTGGAACAAAGCGCCGTTTTCATACACAGAAGGATGTCGCCAGAATATGCGCGGAAGAGAACATGATTCCCCTGTTGGCCGAGTGTTTGTCTTGGGGTAATGACTACAATAATGAATGCTATATGGTTTTGGCCGAATATGGCAAACTTCTGGATTCTTCCACGAGGCGGAAGATCGTTGAAGGGCATATTGACTATATCCGAAGGAAAGCCATCCCGACAGATAGCCGTAGATATTGTTATATCGTCAGCAATATGAAAGCATTACGGGATTCGTGTGATGAGGGGCGAACCGCGGTAAATGAACTACTTGAAGAATTCAGGGCACAATATAGTCGACGACCATCAATGATGAGCGAGCTGGATAAGCTTTGTTGACTGAATATATGCTTGCCCGCATTCATGCTCATCCGATTATTCTTGTATCTTTATCCGTGTGTTTAATAGATAATTCACAATCAGTATGAGAACTGCAAATAGGCTTTTGTATCTACTTGCTTCCTTTCTGCTCGGATACAATTGGGCATATTCACAGACACAGGCAGATGTTAGAATGGGTGAAATTCTGAATAGTGGTGACTTGTTTCTATTGAAAGAAGAATATCCGAATCTGAAAGACTCCGTAAGTGTGAAGATGCTTGATTTTATGGTGGAGGCTCAGTTTGGTATCGGTTTCAACAGATTGGATAATGCCGCTGTGGCTCTCGACAGAGGCCAGCACATTTATATTCCTGTGGAAGTAAATGGCACAACGAAAAGTTATATTTTCGGCACTGGCTGTTCTTTTGGCAATTTCGTCTCGGAGAAGTACGCGGAAGAGGTTGGTTTGAAGATTGCGGCGGATTCTGCCGGGCAGTAAAACTGAACAAAAAACAACACCGGATTGTTTCTTTTTCATGAAAAAAAATTATATTTGTCATTATGGTTAGTAGTATTTTCAGACATCGCACGATACTCGTGCTGGCTGCAATGTTGTGCAGCCTTGTTTCCGTCGCGAGGCCTTCCGCCCGCACATCTGTCGCCGTAGTTACGGATTCGCTTACCTATAGCCACGCCTCCGAAGCGATCGAGGAGTACGTGTCAAGCATGCGTCTTGACGGCAAACGCGGCATCCTGCTCATAGACAGATGGGGTGTTCCGGACTCCCTGCGCGCCGCGTTGATGGATCTTTACAAAAACGAATCTCTGGAAGGAGCCGTGCTCGTTGGAGACATTCCTGTTCCCATGATCAGGGACGCGCAGCACCTGAGTTCTGCCTTCAAGATGAGCCAACAACGTGACTGGAAGAGCTCCAGCGTGCCGTCCGACCGATTCTACGATGATTTCGGTCTGGTGTTCCGCTTTCTGAAGAGGGATGTCGAAAAACCGGAACTCTTCTACTATTCCTTGAGCGAGGAGTCCCCTCAACGGATCCGTTCCTCAATCTACACCTCAAGAATAAAGCCTTCGGATGAAGCTCATAAATATGAACTGATTGACGCCTTCCTGAGAAAAGCCGTAAGGGCAAAAAAAGAATCCGCCGGCATCGATCATGTACTGTTTTTCGCGGGTCACGGCTACAATTCAGAGTCAATGGTGTCAAGGATGGCCGAGTACAAGGCCCTTCACGAGCAGTTCCCGGTCATTGAGGGCAGGGACGGAAGGCTGGACTTCATCAATTACGATTTCGATGAATCCGTAAAGGACAGGCTTCTTTCAAGCCTTTCGGAGCCAAGCGTGGATCTCGCCATACTCCATCACCACGGCTACAATGACATGCAGCTTCTCAACGGTTCACCTTACGTGTCCTCTCCCGACGGTTGGCTGTCTCTCGCACGGAACTATTTCCGTGTCAAGGTACGTTCTTCACGGAACCAGGACAAACTCAAAGCCGATTTCATCAATCGTTATGGCATTCCCGCCCAGTGGCTGGATGAGGCGTCCGATCCGAAATTCATAGTTCAGGACAGTCTTTACGACCGTTCTATGGACATCTACCCTGAGGACGTGGATGCCCACAGCATTGCATCCAGGTTCATCATCTTTGATGCCTGTTTCAATGGAGCCTTCATCAATGACGACTACATCGTGTCACATTACCTGTTCTCGGACAAGAACTCCACGCTCGCCGCACTCGCGCATTCCGTCAACTCACTTCAGGACGTATGGTGCGATGAGATGGCCGGCCTGTTCGGAGAAGGAGTGTGCGCCGGTAACATCTACCGGAACATCTGGAACCTTGAGACCCACTTGTTCGGTGATCCCACTTTCCACTATTCATCCATAAGTGCCTTGGACGCCGCGGCGGGAAGAGAAGGATATTCAGAAAGGCATTGGAGAAAAATTCTCTCCGCAAAGGAGGCTCATCCTGATGTCAAGGCACTTGCGATACGCAAACTGGTAAGAAGCGGATCAATCTCACCTGAAGAACTCATAAGGATCCAGACAGAAGCGGCCTCCGGGATCGTAAGGCTCGCCGCATTCGACGGCAATGCTGAAATCGCCCCGGACTGCTTCGACAAGGCCATTCTTCTTGCTCTTGACGATGACTATGAGCTTCTTCAGCGGCTCGGTGCCAAATTCGCGACCTACAATCAGTCTCCGGCTCTTGCCGAAAAAGCCGCCCGATTGTTCCTTGACCCTCTGACATCCAAGAGAGTGCTGTTCCACATCAAGTCACTGCTTGTCACCATTGACGGAGAGAAAGCCAAAGACCTTGTACGCTCAACACCGTACTGGAAAGGAGATGAAGGCAAAGAGTCCCTTTATAAGTACATTGATTCAAACTCGGCTTCCATTAAGACCGACATCGATAATCTCACAAGCGAGACTACAGACTTGAAATCGGCCAGACTCTTCATTCGCGCGCAAAGGAACCAATGTCGCGCTGATGCTCTTGAACCGATTGCAGAGTATTACACAAGATGTTCGGATCATGACATAAAACTACTTATTGCAGAAACACTTGGCTGGTATCGTTATTCTTTTCTCGCTTCACGCGCGGAAAGCCTGTGCCGTTCTCTCCTTGAGAAAGAGAGCGACCCTCGGCTGCGCGAGGAACTGACAAAGAGCATAAGACGGATCAGCGAATGACAATTACGTCACGATGAGAAGAGCATTGTCAACAATAATCACGCTCCTGCTTCTGCTCTTGCCCTTCGGGCAGGAGGGTTTCTCCATGCCCAAAGACGGAAAGCTGAGGTTATGCGGCAGAGTAACCACCATCGAGAACGGAAAGCCGTCCCCTATGGCGGGAGCCGTGGTCATGCTCAAACCTACCGGACTTTATTCAGTCACAGATGCCGCGGGAGACTATTCATTCAGTAATCTGGATGAGGGACAGTACGACCTCCACATCGAGATGATCGGTTACGTCGCCATTGACTCCACCGTCGTTCTGCGAACCTCCGGCAGAGTCCGGTTTGATTTCACGATGGAGCTAAGCAGTTTCAGACTTAAGGAGGTCCATATAGTGGCTCAAAGCAGCAAGGCAGGCGAGTCCACGGCGTCCACGATATCCCGCCAGGCCATAGACCACGCTCTGACAAGCTCGCTTGGAGACGTCATGCAGTTGCTGCCAGGGGTGAGCATCTCAAACCCAAGCCTGTCCAGCGCACAGAGCCTCAACCTCCGCACCGCTGCCGGAAGTGACATGAACAGCCTCGGAACCGCCATAATCATCGACGGTTCTCCTGTGTCCAACAATGCCAACATGGAAGGCATAAGCTCTGCCATGAACGGGACCTCGACAACAATAGCCGGGACATCGACATTCAACGCAGGCTCTGTTCCGAATTCGGGCGTGGACGTGCGTTCCATCTCCACTGACAACATTGAGTCGATAGAGGTTATCAGAGGCATTCCGTCCGTGCAATACGGCGACCTTACGTCAGGAGCGGTCATCATCAACTCCAAGGCCGGCACAGAACCTCTTACACTCAGGTTCAAGACGGATCCGAAAATCTATCAGGCCTCTCTTTCAAAAGGATTCAGGCTCGCTCCGCATTCAGGAAGCATTCACGTCAGCACAGATTATGCCTACAGCAACGCCAAGACAACCGAGAGTTACGCCAACTACAGAAGAGTCAATCTTAAAGCCGTATACAGCAACACCTTCAACCGTCTCACAAGCACAAGTTCACTGGACTTGAGATTCGGGAAGGATACCAGGAATCCCAACCCGGATGATCTACGCTCACGCCTTTCGTCCGGAGGGCAGAGCTACGGCTACCGCATCAGCACCAACGGAACGTGGAGTGCCAATGCCGGATGGCTTAAATCCATAAGGTACGATCTTTCCAACAGTTTCACGCTGAAGGATTCATTCAAGGAGCAGATCTGCGCCAGCGCCACCTCTCTGTACACAAACAATATGGTGGACGGTACAATCGTGAGCAATGTCCCGGGTAGAGATTATTTCGACACCAACGGTGAAAAGATAACAAATTTCACCCAGAATCAGGTTGAGGCAGGGACGTTCGCCATCTTCATGCCAGACTCTTACTTTTCCCATTATGATTTCTACAGCAGGGAGATGAACACCTATGCGAAGATCGTAGCGAACCTGTTCAAGTCCTGGGGAACCACCAGCTCGTCCATACTTGCCGGAATAGACTTCAAGTCTGATGGGAATCTCGGCCGGGGACTCGTTTACCCTGAAGGAACACCGCCGCCACACAGCACCAACGCGGACTCAGGTTACCGGGAGAGACCCCTCTATGACATTCCTTTTGTCAATCAGTTCGGCTTTTTTGCCGAGAGCTCTTTCAAGACTGTCATCCTGGACAGAGCCTTCAACCTGAGCGCCGGACTCCGCTATGACTTGGTCGAGCGTATGGATGCTCTGTCTCCAAGAATCAACCTAAGCTATGAGATTGTTCCGCGGGTTCTGAATCTTAGAGGAGGCTACGGGATCACAGCAAAGGCTCCTACGGCCTCATATCTGCATCCAAATAATGCCTACTGCGACCAGACCCTGTTCAACAACGATGTCCAGTCGCCTCAGGACAAGATCGTTATCGCAAGCACAAGGATATTCGACACTTCCAACAGCAGACTTGAGATGGCGAAAAACCGCAAACTGGAGGTAGGTCTCGATCTGACGATAGCGTCCCGTTACTCGCTTAAAATCACTTTCTACGATGAGTTGATGAGGAACGGGTACACATTCGGCTCCGATTTTGACACTTTTGTCCTTCTTCCTTTCCTGACATATACAATCTCAGGAAGCGATGCCTCTGGAAATCCAACGTTTGACCTCACACGCGCCGACAAGAAGTTCTTCCGCTTCTACAAGCCGATGAACACCCGCTACGAACACAACACGGGGGTTGAATATGAGTTGAATCTCGGCAGGTTCGACGCCATTCGGACATCGTTCTTCCTCAACGGGGCGTGGATGAGGACACAGAGCGCCAACGCAGGATACACATTTGACTTCAGGCCGCGGTCAGGCAGCTATGTAGGTACGAACGTCTCCGTCTACGATCCTTTCGTAAGCCGGATAAATTATGAAAAGTTCCTTACTACATTGAGAGTCACACACAATATTCCGGCCATAGGTTTCGCGGTGACTCTTTCCTCCCAGTTTAATGTTTTCACACGCGGATGGAATGACTACAACAATGATGAATTGCCGCAACTCTTCATCAGCGCCGAAGACGGACGCATAACGGAATTCACCCCGGCCATGGCAGACGATCCCGCATTCAGGTATATGTACGACATCAAGTCTCCTAACCGTTTCACCGTAAGCCACACAATTCCGACCCTTGTGTTCAACCTGAACATCTCCAAGGAGATCGGATCGAAGATGACCGCTTCGTTCTTTGTCAATAACATCTTCAATTCCAGGCCATTGGATCCATCGGAGATAAGTATTGGCTCCTACTCTGAACTGAACGCCCCGATGTACTTCGGGTTTGAACTTAAAGTAAAAATATAATCCCTTAAAACTGTTGTATATGAAAAGAATCATCATTACTGCTACCTTGGCGATAGCCACAGCACTCGCAATCTCGTCCTGCCAGAAGGACAAGGTGAAGTTTTACGATTTCAGCATCGGACTTGACGAGTCCGGATTCACGGCTGGAGTGCCTTCACCGGAGAGTTATCTGGTGACATTCACCAACACCAACACAGGAGAGATCATCGAAATCAAGACCGACAGCAAAACCGTCACTGTCTCCCAACTTATCGAAGGTGTCTACGATGTGGTCGCCACCGCGCGTCACTCTATCTACAACTACCTTGGAAGCGCGAAGGCGGTCGTGATCAACTCGGCCGACGCTCTCACATCCCTGAAGATAACCGCCAGCAAGTCATCGTCCATCATATTCAAGGAGATCTTCTACTGCGGAAGCAAAACTCCTGAAAAGACCAACTACATGAAGGACAACTACATCGAGATCTACAACAACGGCAGCGAACCTGTCTATGTAGATGGCCTCTGCATAAGCACGACAAGCAATTACTCCTCGTCTACAGTCAACTTCGCGGACAACAACGGTCACCTCGTGGCGGCGGATGGCTCAACGACAACAATGAATGCTGATGAATATGTGATCGCAAAGGGTGTCATCTGGCAGATTCCGGGAGACGGCAAGACCTATCTTCTCAATCCTGGAGAATCCTTCGTGATCGCCTCCTCGGCGACAAATCACACAACAGCAGACAAGAATCCGAACTCCATCGACCTGTCAAGCGCCGAGTTCGAGACTGTCTGCGACAAGTACATCGAAAACGGACAGGTAGACAATCCTTCCTCCGGGAACATGATAATGATCAACCCGCATAACGCCACCATCACCAAACAGTACATGATGTCAGTCTCTAATGCCGGCCTTATCCTGTTCGCTCCGTCCACACCTGTCGCGGACGCCACACTTGTCGCGAACTACAATGGAAGCAAGCCTACCGGAACTTACGTGCCTGTTCTGCGTTCCGATGTTCTCGACGGTGTGAACTGGGTGAAGAATTCGACAACCAACCCGTTCCTTCCCGAGAACATAGACGCAGGCAAGACATGGGTGAGCGTCACCTACGTAAGGGAGTCGATCCTGAGGAAGGAAGAAGGCAAGACCTCCGAAGGCAACGTCATCTATCAGGACACCAACAACTCCACTAACGATTTCACCGTGTCCAAAGATCCTGTGCTAAGAAGGAACTCAAAGAAAGCCTCCTGGGCTGAATAGTCCCGTTTTCAGATGAAAGGACATTTTTCAATAATAATTCCGTTGTTTCTTGTGCTCACACATCCAATGGCATGGGCACAAGACAACGGAATATTGAATAAGGAGAAGGCTCTATGGCTGGAATCCGGCAACTCCGCCCTTATGGAGACAAGCGGAAAGAGGACGGATAACACCGCCGGCCTGTCATACGGCTTCATAACAGGAGAGCACCACCTTTTCCAGGAACCGCAGTCATCCCATAATGTCCGTTTCAACACGGCAGGCTATGCAACCATAGGGAAAATCAAACTATGGGGACAGTTCTCCTACGACAACATCACCGATTCCGGCACTCGCTACAACACATTGGTGTACGCTCCACATGACGAACGTTTCATATACAATGTCGCGGACACAACCTTGAGTGACTGGAAAAAACAATCATATGACATGGAGTTCAAGATGTCCGCCCCTTTGTCGCAGCGGCTTTCCGGAGGGCTTCATATCAAATACCGTGACCGCATAGCTGCCAAGCAGCAGGATCCGCGCAGTGAGTCCACCGTCTACGAGGCCGAGGTATCACCTTCGATCGCCTGTATCATAGGTTCAAGTCATTTCATAGGATTCAACGTCCTCTACTCGCGTCTTCTTGAGCGGTCCGCCCCGACCCTCAGCAATGGCTCGATTCTTCAGAACGTGTTTGTCCTTAAAGGCCTCGGTAATTATACGGAAGACGTGGTTGGATCCGGAGGGTTGTACACAATGTACTATCAAGGGAACAGCTACGGAGGAGCCCTGCAGTATGGTTTTGACGGCTCCGTGGAGCTTTTGGTTGACATGGGATACAGGATAAATCTCACGGAACTCAGACAGGACGCCACGCATCCAAGGGACATGGGACTCAGCAGCGTCAACGACTGCTTCATAAATGCACGGTTGCTGATAGAGCGGGAGAAGTCCGTACACAAACTATCATTCAACTCTCTTTACAAGCATACCAAGGGTACAGAATACTCCACCAAGCAGATCAACGGTGTCGGATGGGAGGTTGTCTCCAAGGCGACAATGAGCGAATATACTACCGCTGACGCATCATTATCATACGACTACTACCTCACAGAGGGTGATTCATACCTGTGGAACGCACACTCCAACATAAGGTACATCAGCAAAGATGACAGTTATGTCACCCCTCACAGCTGGTTCAAATATTCCGGTGTCAGCGCGGAGGCCGGAGCTTCCAGACAATTCTTTTTCAAGAGAAGAAGCATCATTTCGGGTTTCATGATCAGAGGCTACAAAAGCATCAATGGCGTGTATGTCTACAACGGCACCCGTGCGGAGAGCCGTCCGGTCAAAGAGTGGTACCCTCACGACATGGAAATACGATCTTCCGACCACATATCATTAGGGGCAATGATCGAGTACCACAAAGAAGTCAACGCCAACACGACCATCGGGCTGAAAACCCGCATTGATTATCTCCGCAGCCATGTCGGGGACAGGCTCCTCTCGTCATTCGGAGTACAATTGATCTTCTGATCCAGAGCCGCCCATTTGTTACAGTGATCCCTTCAGCACTCGGATTATTACCCGAGGCGTTGTGATCACTTGCGCTGAATATGGAGCTGTCGCTTAAATCCTACCAAGGTTGCCTCGTGCGCAGACCGATCCCTCCTGCTCACGAGACAACCTTAGCCAGCTATCCCGTGCGCAATTGGGGCTATCCTTGCTCACTGGAGAACATGGTTGGTCAGCTTTTTTCGGGACGCGCCCTCACATTGGGAGGAAAAATGGTCACCGAA